>Ga0208492_1000424_pt1 | contig 36109 bp, 26 predicted proteins | sample Subbioar_CSW14AB_FD_184820 | JGI IMG/M metagenome (GOLD analysis project Ga0208492, IMG submission 184820) | Serpentinite rock and fluid subsurface biosphere microbial communities from McLaughlin Reserve, California, USA - CR12Mar_CSW14AB (SPAdes) | ecosystem: Environmental > Terrestrial > Deep... | reverse complement strand
GTCGAACCAATCTGGACGCGCTCTCACCCTGCGGTCGGGTGAACTCCCTGCATCAAACTCTCCGCCTGCTCTCTTTCTCCGCGACTCCGCGTCTCCGCGTGAGAAAAATCTTTGACGCTCGCACGCCAGAAAACGATCTGCCCAGGCGATTGCAAAATACTTCTTTGCGCCCTTTGTTCCTTTGCGCCTTTGCGTTGGAAAAAATCTCTCTCCTCTCGGCCCTCGTTCCGATCAGCCATCCGCACACCCCAAAGGCCATCTTTGCGCCCTTTGTCCCTTTGCGCCTTTGCGTTGAAAAAAAATCTCTCACGCACCCGACAACTTGACCCACAGGCCACTATCTCCCTCGAAAAACCGGTTTGCGCGTTTCGTGAAACGCCGCGATTCCTTACAAATAGTCCTCGCTCTGGATCACGCGCTGACGCAGGCCTTCGATTCGTTCGAAGGCGGGTCAATTGAGAGAGCGCTACGGACAACTCAGAGCCGCTTTGTCATGATTTGGACTGCTTCAACCATTCAAGAATCGCGGCGCGGTCGCCATCGACCTCCGGCGGCGGCGTGTGGCTGGTTTGCTCCGGCACCCCGGAAATCTTGATCGGGTTGCCCACGACTTGCAGATTGCCGATCACCGGGTCGGGGATGGAAACGATCATATTGCGGGCCGCCACCTGGGGATCCTTGACCACCTCGGCGATCGAGTTCACTGGACCGCAGGGCACCCCCGCCTTATTGAGTATGTCCAGCCATTCCTTCGTGGTGTGCTTGCGCAGCGTACGTTCCATATCGGCCTGAAGCAGGTCGATATGAGCGCGGCGCAAGGCATTGGTTTTGTAATTGGGGTTCTCCAAAAGATCGGGCCGATCGAGCGCGTTCGCCAGTAATTCAAAGAGGTGATCATTGCCGGCTGCGATGACCATGTTGCTGTCGTGCGTACTGAACACCTGGAAGGGAGCAATCTCCGGATGGCGCGACCCTTGCGGATGGGCGATCTCTCCCAGGCAAAGGTAATTGGGTAGGGCGTCTTCAAGCATGGCCAGCTGGCAATCGAGCATGGCGACATCGACTTTAACCGCGCCGCCTCCCTGAGCGCGCTTGTGAATTGCCGCCACGATGCCAATCGTGAGATAAAGCCCGGCAGCCAGATCGCCGATCGACACACCCACGCGCGTAGGCGGCGAGCCGGGTTGGCCGGTCATGCTCATAATGCCCCCCATGCCCTGGACGACCATGTCGTAGGCGGCCCGGCGCGAATAGGGGCCGGTATCGCCAAAGCCCGAGGCGGCGCCATAGATCAAGTTGGGGTATTTCTCATGGAGCACTTCCCAGCCATAGCCGAGTTTCTCCATGGTGCCCGGGCGGTAATTTTCAACGAGCACATCGGCCATGCCGGCCAATTCTTCGAAGATCTTGCGGTCGGCCGGATCCTTCAAGTTGAGGGCAATGCTCTGCTTATCGTGATTGATCGAGGCGAAATAGAGCGATTTGCCATTGGCGAACGGGCCAAACGCCCGCGAATCGTCTCCCGTGCCGGGAATTTCCACCTTGATGATGCGCGCCCCCAACTGCGACAAAATCAGCGTGCAGTAAGGACCGGCCAACACGCGGGACAGGTCGAGGATGGTGATCCCCTGAAGGGGTGGAGCTTTCGAATCTTGCATCGGTGATTCTCCCGCAGGTGAAAGTCCGAGTCGGCGCCCGCAACTGTTTGTGAGAGGGTTGATCGTAGGCCGCCTCGCAACCTCTGGCCATGGTCTTTTGAATTCCTCACCATGACTGAGCGGTGAGGCTGGTATGGGGCAGGACGCTGTGCGGCGAGAGATTTTTTTCAACGCAAAGGCGCAAAGGGAAAACATAGGGCGCAAAGGGGCATCTTGGGGGAGGTTTTGATTTGGGTTTTGGGGATGCTTAGGACACGGCCGAGCCTGCAAGGCGCTGCATCCGCAGACAGAGTCCAGGCGAGCGGTGTGGCGTAAGCCCACTGATTCTGAGCCTTCACTCGACCGAAATCGCGAACCCAATTGGTTGTGGCGTTTCACCAATGCACCCTCAACATTCCGCATCAAGACGCGACAACCGGCCTTTCGCGCAAGACAGGATTGATGGGTCACCGCCATCATCAAATGCTCAAGAATATAGTAGATCTTGAAAATCGATGATCTCGCGATCGCGGCTCGACTACCACCGCCTTGGGAAACGCCTGCGACTCAGAGGGCAACAACTCATTCAAGCAACCGTTCTGTCAAATCGGGGCGGAGGCGGGTTTCTTGATCTCCTCATCAATCAGCAAACGCGCCGCTTGCTTCATCGCTTCGTAGCGTTTCTCGGTATCCAGGCACTTCGCTTCGGCTTTCGCCGTGCCATATTTGATCCGGCCCGCTCCCTTGCCGGTGAATTCGAACCAATAGCTATCAGGGTCGTCGATCAGGCGCCTGCCGTCGAAGCAGATCGTCACTTCAGGATACTGCGCCTTGATGACTTCGGCACCCAAGTGGGCGCGTTTGTCGTTGGATGGCAACGGAATCTGCGACGCGGCTATTTTCTTATACGCTCCCCAAATGGCACCATCGACCTCAGGTTCTCTTCCTTGCAAGCCTTCTTCCAGTAGCGCAATTTCCTCGGTATCGAGGTAACTGCCATGCACCTTGAGTTTTTTCAGTTTCTTGAGGCCGATCGCAGGGAGCAGAGCCGGATAGGGCTTCTTGCAGATCATTTGCCACATGGCGAGCACTTCGAGATTCGGTAGGCCGCGCAGAAATTCAAAATCGTCAACCGGCTGCTTCCAGTCGAGCGTGCCATAGATGCTCAGGTAACGCAGGGTGCCGATGCCCGACAAACCGCCAAATTGCGAGACGCGTCGCAAGTTCTCCATGTGCAGGGCGCGTAACCGTGGCAAATTCCTCAGTGGTGACAAATCGCTGAAGCCCGAGACATATTCGAGCACCAGTTCCTCGACACCCAACATTGTCCCCAGAAAATCGATTGCCTTCGGCCGAGCGTGCGTGATGCGCAATCGCTTGACACGGTGGAGCTTGCCGATGGCTTCAAGCTGCTCAGGCGCCGGTTCATGCAATGTCAATTCGACCAGATTGGGAAAAGTGAACAGGCGAGCCCAGTGTTCATCCGCTTTCCCCACGGTAAGAATCGTAATCTCTTCGCTGCCCTCCGGCAGATCGCCGATCCGGTAGGCATGGCGCTCGCGATTCGGTACGACGGTCCAGTAGTTCCCCTCACGATCGAGCATGTCGGCGAAATGATGGAGCATGGGTGGTTCCGCGTGGGGAGGTTTTTTTTCAAAGCAAAGGCGCAGAGAACCCAAAGACGCAAGGGAGGTCTATGAGGGAATCCAGGTGTGGGGGAGGGGCTTATTTTAATGAATAGGCGTGATGAGAAAATGCAGAGCGCAAAGGCTCGCTTCGAGAAAGACCTGATCTGCGCGGTCTGGGATCTCGTTGGCTTGATTGATCGCAACCGAGAAAACGCAAGGCCCTCCTTGTGCCATTGCCTCTCTGCGGGAATTCCTTTTGGCATTTCCGTGAAACGGCCGAAGGTTTACCGCATGCTCTCTGCAGCTTTTTTGCAAAACGCCAGGAAGGTCGTTTTTGGGGCCTCCATGTTTTCCCGGTAAATGACCATGACATATTTTTCATGGACACCCTGGAAAATCTGGCCATCGCTGAGCATCTTTTCGGAGCTTCCGTTGAAAATATCGAGATATTTTTTTGCCATGACTTCGTCTTGAAATTGCAGAATGGTCATCCTGCTTTGAAAATCGTCATTCAAATGGGCCAGAAAAATTGAGGGAATGATTTTGGTGGCAGGAATCTCCAGTGCGCGATCTTCAGGAAGAAAAGGTCGAATCACAATGGAATTGTTGCTACCTCCGGGGTTGGTGATCCCATCGAACTTTGGAAACATGATGCCAAAACCCGGCTGGGCAAATCGGAATTTTCCCGCAATCAGAAAATCGTTGACCCTCTTAAAGACCTTGTCATCGGTAAAGTTCCAGCGATCACTTTTGCACCAGTCGGTGCAGCGGCTATTTCTTGGATCGACCAGGGGAGAAGGTCCCTTTTCGGTTGGCTTATCGAAATCACGAATCGTGATGCCATCGATGATGCCGTAATCGGCTGCTTTCTTGGATGATTTCAGGGACACGCTCAGGAAAAGGCCGCGCTTTCTTGAGTCGTTCCAGACCTTCAGGTCATTCGGCGGTTCGTTTGGAGATTTCGGCCTTTCGAGTTCGGAAATGATGGGCTGAATGTTGAATTGATAGACCAAGTGGTCATTGATAATTACTTGCACGGTGTCGCCAAAGCAGGCGAGTCGGCCATGATTCTCCTTTCCCGGGGGCTTCAGGAAATTGTTGGGCTTGTCCTCTACCATGTCTCCGTGATGAAAAGGCTTGATTTTGGCAGGAAGAGTTGGATCCTTCGTGTGGAGATTGAGGGAAAATTCGGAAAAGTCGCAGGAAATCATGGGGCCGTATTCCCCGGTGTGAGAATCGACGCGATAAATCTCATCGAAGCTAAAACCAAGCCTTCCCGCAAGCCGCTCGTCATTGGTTTTGCCCACCTCGGTCCAACGAAAAACGATTTCAAAATTCTCTGGCATTCGCTTCAGGTAATGCAAGTCGCCCGTGGCTGCGGCATGGATTGGCCGGAAGGATTTGTCGGCCAGGACCCAGTTGCCATAATGCATGAAATCCGCGGGCTTGAGAGCATCCTGGCCATGGAGGAGGCCATGACATGCGCAGAAAAAACAGACGGCCAAGGAAAATCGGCAAAGCCAAACGGCAGAGGTCTTTGCCTTGGCTTCGACAGGAGGGGCCATGGAAATGCTCCCGGTAATGCTCGAAAACTTGCCTGATGGCATTGTAAAACAAAAAGGCGCAAAGGAAGCAAGGGCCTGGCAAGCTTCTTTGGGAGTTTCTGTCTGGGTTGCACGTGATTTCAGGTCGAAGGCGCAGTGGGACAGAAGGGTTAAAAGGAAGCCAAATTGGTGAATTTTCATCTGTTACCCCGTAATATTCGCGACTCAGGCATGTATTCGTAACGGAAACCCTGTCGATTCACGAGTGAAATGACTTGTCTGTCTCAAGTGCCAGGAAGAAATTGGGCAGGAGTGCTCAGGATCGATCAACACGGCCATTCAGTCAATCACGGAAAGGTGAAACATGAAGAAGTCCCTTGTCGTTTTCCTGGCTGCGGCGGTGTTCTGTGCCGCCAGTTCCCGTGCCGACGAGAAGAGCGCAAGGTTTTACTTGAATCCTGATGCCACGAGATATGGCACTGCTTTTATGATATTAATGGAAAATGAATCTATTCAGGATGAATTGAAACTCACGCAGGATGTCAGGAAGAAACTTACATTATTCTCTCCGGGGATGGAAGAAACGCAGAGCCTTCAAAAATTGACTGCGGAGTTTACGGAAAAGAGCAGGCTGGCAGGCAGCGATGAGGAGCGGAGCCAATTGCTAAGCGATCTCAAGCAAAAAAGAAAAGAGATTATGTGTCGTTTTAAAGAAAAAACGATCAATGATTTTTTGTCCGCGGATCAGAAGGCGCGCGTCAAGCAGCTCATTTATCAATTTCATGGTCTGGCGGGACTTGCAGATAAAAACACCGAGCTGGAACAGGCAAACCTATTGCCTGGACAACGGCACCGCGCCGCGGACTTGAAAAAAGCGCATTTGAGCGCCGTCGATAGCCTGATGCCGGGCATCAAACGAAATCTCATGGGAGAAAAGTTCCGGGACGAAACCAACAAAATGAGAATAGAGAGAATCGATAGCATGTTGGATTACATGGTATTGACGGGAAAAGTCATGGATCGAGTCATCGAGGGGATGTTGACAAAACAGCAAATCGAGAAGTGGATCGAGCTCAAGGGGAAAGCGGTTCCAGTGATCTGGGACTACAAAAAAATGATATTTGCAAATTGAGTCGCCGAAACATCCATCGAAGAATGCCGGAATTCTCAGGGAGGTGGCACCCCGAGTCGGCTGTGAGAGGCTTGGGGCGGGTGCGAGGTCTTTTTAACGCCAAGGCGCAAAGGAAGAGAAAGGCCGCAAAGAAGAGTTTTGGAGAGTTGCGGATTGGGGGGCGATCGGAGCGGCGTGGCGTGGTCGGTTATTTTCAACGCAAAGGCGCCAAGGGACAAAGGGCGCAAAGAAGTATTTTGCAATCGCCTGGGCAGAACGTTTTCTGGCGTGCGAGCGTCAAAGATTTTTCTCACGCGGAGACGCGGAGTCGCGGAGAAAGAGAGCAGGCGGAGAGTTTGATGCAGGGAGTTCACCCGACCGCAGGGTGAGAGCGCGTCCAGGTTGGCTCGACTATTGAAGTTCTGGAATGCGAGTTGGGGATCATTGACTGGGTGACGTCCCAGGATTATTGACTCTATTATTATCCCATCCATTTCACTAGCTATCGTGGCAACGTAATGATTTAGAATCAGTGGACTCACATCCGCCGCTCGCCACTTTCTGCCTGAACCATACGACTGACTACCGTGGATTTTTTAACCCGCTGATCAACTCAACCTCAAAGGTAGAATCCAGGCAAGCGGAGAACGCGTTAACCGATTATAATGATCCTCAATAGGAGACAACAAACCTCCCATGGCAGTATCCATTCACAATCGAACCCGGCTCTACCCTCGTTTGCGCCCTTTACTCTCGACCGTGATTGGTGCAAAATCTCTCCGCTTCCTCCGCGACTCCGCGTCTCCGCGTGAAATCCAATCGCCACTCTCGCCGGCAGCGCCGAAGACGACCAACCAAGACGACCTCTTCTTCTCCCTTTGCGCCCTTTGTCCCTTGGCGCCTTTGCGTTGAAAAAGTTCACCATGCCACGCAGCGCCTCCCCGCGCAGACAGCCGCGTTCCAATCACTCCCTGGGCAGTCGCCATTCGAATTGCAGGCGGTGTTCGAAGGCATCGCTTAGGTGAATCTCCTGAACTTTCTGTTCCTCGGAGAGAATGAAATCGAGGTGAAGCCCGGCGTACCGCCATACATTTCCTGCCCGTTTTTCGCTCGGTTCGCCATAGGCCTTGATCACCTCTTGGGCGGTCGCGCCGATGCGAATCTTCTTGTCCGTCAACCCCTGAAAGGTGCGACCTTCTGGCCCCACGCGCGCCTGGCTCACGCACTGAATGCCGCGCAATCCCTCGGTGGCTTCAACCGTCAGCCACAAACCGAGATCGTTGTAGCGTAGTATGTGCAGCTTGGTCAAAACCACCAGAGTGGCTCCGGGAGGACGAAGCTGGCCATCGATCTCGGTCGTGTCCTTGTTCACAGGGACATGAGGAATCTGCGTTTCCTCTTTGTCTGGTGCGCCAAGCAGTCGAATGATCTCCGCGCGCGCCATGCCAAACTTGAGCGGACCGGCGCCCGCGTTGGGCGTCAGTACGAGCGGTTCCGCAAAAAGCGGTTTCCGATCCGCTGGCGGGGTGCCCACGGTTGTCAGATCCCAGCCCGCAGGCGGCGCCAAGGCGAAGAGATCTTCGGCCAGGGGCACGTCAAATTTCAACTCGGAAAAGGTGTCGACCACGCCAATGAGATCGCGGTCGTTTCCCGTGAGCTTTGGAGAGAACGAGCGTTCGGCATACATCGGCAGTTTGGTTTTGGGATCGACCCAGACCAAAAGCGTGGACAGGCGCTCTTCGATGCGAAATCCCGGACAGGCGATCCCCTGGATTTGCCTGGGCGCCAATTCAACGGCCTCGGCTGATCGATGCAACGAACGCAAGGTCGCCAGAAGATCCTGTTTGTCTTCAATTTCATAAAGGTAATGCCGCGTGACCTTGCGCCTGGCGGTATCCAGCTCCAGTTTGATGAAGGCGTCGGGAGCCAGGATCGTCGTCATCCCAGTGGAATCCTCGGTGCGGATGCGGCCGTCGCCGCGAACCAGAACACGGCGGCTCAGTTCTTTTGTCTGTGAGCCCCCATCGGGCAGTCGGACCTGAATCGAGCGTTTGTAGGTGAAGCTGGCCGTTTGCACTTCACCGACACGCTTGAGCACTTGAGCGAAGACGATGTTGGCCGAGTACAAAAAGAAGAACAAGATACCGCAAACGAGTAAGATCGCTACCGCCGTGGAAGACGACCAGAAAAGAACGCGGCGCCGATTGGGGATACGGTCGGCTGTAAGGATTCGCCGCTTTTGCGCCGGCTCCTGCTGAGAAGGAAGCACCAATTCCTGCCCCTCTTCGAGCGCATTCTTGGCACCAGCAAGTGGCGAATCCGCCCCTTCAAGCGCAATCCTCTTAAGCACAGCCGAAGCAATGCTTGGGGGTGTGCGCAGTTCGGCGCCAAGGGCAAGGAGACTTTGTTCGAGAGAATCGGATTCATTCATGGTGGACATTCTCCTTCGAAGGTGCAAGCCATTGGCGCAGGCGATCGTAAGCTCGGGACAGTTGCTTGGTCACCGTGCCTATCGGAATCCCGGTGGCATCGGCTATTTCCTGACTGCTGTGGCCGTCGAAATAACGCATGGAGATGACGAGGCGCTCCTGCTCAGGAAGCCGCTCGATGAGCATGAGCAGGTCGTGAGGTGGCGTTTCCAGCTCGCGGCCTATCGGTTCCTCCAGCAGACCAGGAATGGGCTGGCGCCCCTCCTTTTCTTTCACCCGAGTGGCGGTGCGCCGGGCGATTTGCATCAGCCAGGGACCAAAGCATTCCGGTTCGCGTAGCGCCCCCAGCCCCCGAAACGCCGCGACGAAGGCCTCCTGCGTGACATCATCGCATGCGTGGGAATCGGCAAGAAATGCCCGCGCGATACTCCGCACCGAGCGTTCATAGCGTATGATGAGCTGTTCAAAGCTCGCCAGATCGCCACTTGCGGCGCGCCGCGCCAACTCGGCATCCGATGGCCCCATGAATGGCTCCCTGACCAAAACTCCAAGCTCTCAACCTACCAGTGCCGATGGCGGAAGATTTTGCGACAGGAATCTGGGCAAATTTTCGTTGATGTGGGATGATGTTCGAAGGTGAAGGCCGTTGGGTGGGGGATGCCGCGAGGGGTTGCATCTTTTTTTTGACGCAAAGGCGCAAAGGAAAGAGATAAGACGCAAAGGGGGTTTGGGGGAGGTTCAGACTGTGGGGACCGATCCTGATCGTTTCAGGGGTCTCACGCGGAGTCGCGGGAAAAAGAGCAAGCGGAGAATCTTTGCGTGGAGCCGCGAGCCGGGAGACATCGGGCACAAATTAGGTTCGGGGCGTGATCGCTTACCAAGCGAGAGTCCTCCCCGATCAAGCAGTCGGCTCTCTGAAAGGCCTTCTTTGCGCCCTTTGCACCTCTGCGCCTTTGCGTTGAAAAAAGCCATCATCTCATGCAGCACCTCCTCCCCAATCTTCAGCACGGTAAATTTCTGCTCTCGTCTATCTCGATGGACGCTGCTTACCTTGCTTGCTTTGGCGAACGGGATTAGCATCAACAGGATTCGGTGGTCGAAGTCATGCAAACACGCGGCCCCTTTGCCGCTTCATTCCTGCTCGCCTGACTTTCGGCAGACACCCACATCGAGGGAGCACTATGGCGCGCATCACCTTATTCTTTGCCGTTCTTCTCGTGGTCTTGAAGCCCGCGGAAGTGAGCGCGGCGGATTTGCTTACCATCGGAAGCCCGGCCCCTGAACTCAAAATCAGCACCTGGGTGAAAGGCGAGCCGGTCTCCGGGATCGAAAAGGGAAAGGTGTATGTCGTCGAGTTCTGGGGAACGGCCTGCGCGCCGTGCATCAAATGCATGCCGCACCTGAGCGACCTTCAGCGGCGACACAATGAGGTCGTGTTCGCGTGCTTGTGCGATGAGAAGGAGAATGTTGTCCGAGACTTCGTCGCAAAGCACGACAAGAATATGGGCTTTCGCATCGGCTGGGACGAACGGGGGCAGATGTGGGCCGCCTGGATGAAAGCGGCCGGCCTTGACGGTATCCCAACCGCTTTCATCGTGGACAGGGCGGGCAAGATCGCCTGGATCGGCAACCCGGCCGATATGGACGAACCGCTGAGTCTGATCATGGAAGGCAAGTACAATCCCCAGGCAGCCGTGATTGCGCTCCGGTTCCGGATTGCCCGCAAGGAAGCATTCCGCAAGGAGAACGAGCGGCTCGACCGTGGAAATCAGCTCGCAATTCAGGTCGAGAAACTGATCCTGGAAAAGAAGGCGGCGCAGGCGGTGACTTTGGTCGACGAGGCGATTCAAAAAGCTCCGGGCGAACGGGTCTGGTACGGGCGGATGAAACTGCAGGCCCTCGTCGCCGACCCCAAGTTGGTGGAGCGGGCGCTGGAGTACGGGATCGAGTTGGCGGCTGCGGCGGCCGCACGAGCCAATGAGGACCAGCCCACGAGTCAGATCCTGTTGCATATCGCCTCGACCCTCTCCGGTCCACTGGGTGGCGGCCCGTCCGATGAGCGCTGCTGCGATCTGGCGATCGAGATCATCAAATCTACCAGAGACTTGGTGAGACAGGAGAAAGATCTCGGCGAGCAATTCCAGTTCGAATGGCTCCTCCAGGCCGACGCCCAACTCGCACACGTGTACGCAGCGAAGCGAGATTACGACAAAGCCGTGGTGTTCGCGGAGTCCTCGCTGAAAGCGTACCAGGCTGCCAGATCCGTGTCGTCTTCGTTGAACGAAGATACACTGCGAAACATGGAGAGCTGGAACAAGCAGAACGAAGCCAGTTTGAAGGAGTTCAAAAAGAAAGCTGCCGCCATGCCGCGTAGATGAGCGGAAATAGCGCGGTCGACATCGACCGAACCTGCTTGGGCAACGGTGGGTGGGGTACCCGGTTCCTTGCCCGCCGCGCGCTTCCTGTTCAATTTTTTTCTTCAAGAATCTGCCGCACTCGTTTCGCGAGGCCAAGCGGGCTGTAGGGCTTCTGAAGAAAGGCCCATTCGGATTTCAGGAGGCCTTCGCGAATGACCTCGTCGGCAGCGTAACCGCTCACGAACAAGACTTTGATCGTGGGGAATAGACCGATCGCCGCCTCGGCCAGATCCGGCCCGTTGAGGTGGGGCATCATGACATCGGTGAGAAGGAGATCGATCGGTTCACCGCAGGATTGCAGGAGTTGCAGCGCGTCTCTGCCGTCTGTCGCGGTCAAAATTTTGTAGCCGTGGATTTCCAGGCTAATTTGGGCCATGACGCGCACCCCTTCATCATCTTCGACCAGCAGAATCGTCTCTGTCCCCTTCCAGCCGGATTTCGCGGCCGCATCGCTTTGGATGGGCAAATCTCCTTTAGTAGCCAAATTAGTAGGCAAATTGCTTTGAGCCGCACCTTCGCCCTTGGCGGATAAGGCGCGGTCCGTGGACGAGGGCTCCACCACGATGGGGAAATAGATCTTGAAGGTCGAACCGTGGCCAGGCTTGCTGGAAACTTCGATCGATCCATCGCTTTGCCGCACGATGCCAAAGACCATCGACAGGCCCAGTCCCGTACCCTTGCCGACCCCCTTGGTGGTAAAGAACGGTTCGAAGACCCGGGCCATCACTTCGGGCGTCATGCCGCAACCGGTGTCGCTCACGGCCAGCATGACATGTGGCCCGGGATGGCTATCGAGGTGCGCATGGGCATGCTCGGCGCTCAGTTCGATCTGGGCGGTTTCGAAGGTCAAGGTCCCGCCTCCGGGCATGGCGTCGCGCGCGTTGACCGCCAGATTGATTAAAACCTGATCGAGGTGGCCGGGATCGACGCGAACCCGGCCCAGTTGCGGCGCCAATTTCGTCGCGAACAGGATGTCTTCGCCAATCAAGCGGCGCAGCATGCCGCTCGTTTCGGTGACGACCCTGTTGAGGTCGAGCACCTTGGGCTGCAGGATCGTCTGGCGGCTGAAAGCGAGCAATTGCCGGGTCAGCGATGCGGCCCGTTCCCCTGCCTTGCGAATCGACTGCACCGAATTGCGAGCCGCGCTGTTTGGTTCCGATTGGCCATCCATCAGTTCGCAGTGGCCGGAGATGACGGTAAGCAGGTTGTTGAAGTCGTGGGCTATGCCGCCGGCAAGCTGGCCGATCGCCTCCATCTTTTGCGACTGCCGCAGTTGTTCCTCAAGTTTCTTGCGTTCGCTGACATCCTGGGCTAATGACAAAAGACCGCAAAAGATTCCTGCTTCGTCGAAAAGCGGTGTGTTATGCCACTCGCAGGTGATCGGTTCCCCGCTCTTGGTTCGGCTTACAAGAAAGCCATGGACATCCATCTGTCCCGCTCTGAGTTGGGCGAGCGCCTTCGTCGTGTCCGGTTGCGACTCCGCGGGCACCAGGACATCGAAGGGGTGTTTGCCAAGCACCTCCGCTTCGGAGTAGCCGAACATCCGCTCCGCTGCCGGATTCCAGCGGGTGTAGCAAAAGTTGGTGTCGCACAACACATAACCCAGCGGCATTCGCTCGATCTGTAACTGCAATTGTGCCAGCAGGCGGATCCTTTCGGCCTCGGCCTGCTTGAACGCGGTGATGTCGCGGCTGATGCCGACGAGGCCGACGATCGCGCCGGCGGCATCGCGTAGGGGAACCTTGATCGTGGAGTACCAGCGCCGCTGTCCCTGGCTGTCGACACCGCACTCTTCGCGATTAAGGAGCTCGTGCCCGGCGACGACTTCGAGATCGTCGCCATGAAAGGGTTTAGCAAGCTCGGGAGGAAACAGATCGGACGCTGTCAATCCAACCAACTGATCTTCGCGTTCGCGTCCGCACAGGGCCACACCCGCTCGATTGCAGAGCACGAACCGGCCGTCTGTATCCTTGGTAAACACAACATCGGGCAAGGCGTCGATGAGCGTGCGCAAAAGAGTGTGTTCGCGTTCAAGCGAAATGCGGCTGATGACCTCCCGGCTCAGCGCTTTATTCATCGCGCCAAGGAGCGAAGCGATTGCCAGTGTGAGCACGGTGTTGACCAGCGTGAAATTGAGCGTGTGGACAAACCAGCCCGAGAGGTCCTCGGTCGAGGCCGGGATGGTCATGCCTGGAGCGACGAACCCGAGATAACCGACCATAAGCAAGGTGGCCGAACTCAGGAAAACCGCAATCGAACCGGCACGAAGGCCGAGCAAAATCGCCGTGATGATCGAAAAGCCGAAGAGGTAGATCTGGCTGATCGGGCCGACCCAAACCAACAGGGAGACGGCGAGGATGTAGATCGTCGCGCAAAAGATCGTTGCCCGCAATCGAAATCGCAGGGGCTCGAATAGGAACAGACCGATGATCGTGCCCAAAGCGAGCGTGTCAACGACAGCGACGCCAATGAGGCCACTCTTGATCGCAATGTAAAGGCTTGACCAATAAACGAGAAAGCCGAGGTATGCGCTCATGCGCAAGATGAGCCGGAACAGCCCTTCCCGCCAATTGTCTGAGTCGATGATGAGGCCGTTCGCGAACCGATCCCACATAGACCCATTCTCTTTCATGTCAACGACTCGACGAGACCTGCTGGACCGTTCGCCTCAACTCAAGAAAGAGAGGGGGAATAGTCAATATACGAAACCAAAGCTCCCTGAAGTCTGTTATTATCCTTGATTCGCTTTGAAATTTGCCTTGAATTCGCCAAGGTCAAACAGCCCCCAGGTGCGATGATGGCTTTGGCCTAATCGCGGACTGGGGATGGTGGTGCCGATTGAGGGGGCGGTTATTTTTAACGCAAAGGCGCCAAGGGACAAAGGGCGCAAAGAGGAGGTCTTGGGGAGCCACTGATTGGAGATGGTGGTGCGGCTTGGGTGGGCGGTTATTTTTAACGCAAAGGCGCCAAGGGACAAAGGGCGCAAAGAAGAGGGAATGGGGGATTCGATTTGGTGACGGGGTTTGCCTCGTGCAGCAGCGATTCTGCATGGAAGCGTGGAGCAAGTCAGGGCGCCAGGAGATTTTGGTCAAACGGGTACGCGAACAGCCCGGACGCGTTTTCGCCTCGCTTCTTGTCTTCTCCGCGTCTCGGAAAAAGCGCACTTGCCTTAACGCCAAGTTGCCAGGACTTACGGCCGATGGCGGTCGGAATCACCGATTTGCGGTTGGTGCAAATTCACCGCGTTATTGCGCTCCATGGCGTTGGCTTGTTTTCTCCGCGCCCCCGCGTCTCCGCGTGAAATCCGAAATTTGCCGCTCAATAATCTGAAAACAACACGCACAGGCGATCTCAAATGTTTTCTTTGCGCCCTTTGTCCCTTTGCGCCTTTGCGTTAAAAAAATCTTCCTCCCACGCCACACCCCTCACTTGGAAGCAGCAATATCATAACAGAACAATAAATCTTGATCTCTTATATACAATTTGCCGTTGGCGATCACCGGGTGGGCCCAAGCGGGGGAGTTGCTTCGGGACGGTTGGTCGAAGCGGCCGCGTTCGGTGTAGGCCTTGGAATTCGGTTCGATCAGGAGCACGGTGCCGTCTTCGGTGCGGTAGTAGAGGCGGTTGTCGGCGAAGGCGATCGAGCCTTTTTTGATTTTCTTTTTACCGTCGCGTTCGTCCCAGAGGACTTTGCCGGTGGCGAAGTCGAGGCAGAGGAGATAACCCCCTTCGTTGCCACCGTTGGCGCCGTAAAGGGCGCCGTCGAGCAGGATCATGCCGCCGTGGTGATTTTGCATTTTCTTGGTGAAGTAGACCTCTTCGGCTTTGACATTGTCCGTGCCTTGTTTGCTCAGTTTCGCCAGGCCGCCGCCGGTACCGTACGCGGAGGCGGCGAATACCTGGCCGTCGTGGTAGACTGGCGTGGAGCAATTAATGCCTGCCTTGCTGGCGGGATGATCGTAGGTCCAGAGCGACTTGCCGGTGTCGGCGGCGACGCCGGCGAGGGTGCCTGCGGTGAGCTGGACATATTGCCGCTTGCCGCCAAAGTCGATGGCGATGGGGGAGGAGTAGGCGGCGCCGCGGCTGCCGGGGACGGCGCTTTGCCAGAGGACCTTGCCAGTTAACTTGTCGAGGGCGATCAGGGTTGATTTGGCGCTGCCGGGAGTGCAGATAACCTTGTCGCCGTCAACGAGGGGGGATTCGCGGTAGCTCCAGGTGGGCACCTTGCCCCCGAACTCCTTGGTGAAGCTCTTTTGCCACACGACTTTGCCGTCTTTGGTGGTCAGGCAGGCGATGTCGCCGGCCATGGTGACGACATAGAGGTGTTCGCCATCGATCGTTGGGGTGCAGCCGGGGCCCTCTTTCGATTGAGGCATGCGTTGGGGGAAGGCGGAGCCAAGGCTGGCCGACCAGATCTCCTTGCCGTCTTTTTCGCTCAGGGCCCAAACGGTTTCGATACCCTTGCGGCTGCCCATGCCGTAGATGACGCCAGCCGCGATCGAAGGGGCGCTATCGCCGCCGCCGAGGCCCTTGATTTGCCAGGCGAGCGGCGGGCCGCCTTGCGGCCATTCTTGCAACAGGCCGCGTTCCTTCGACATGGCGTTGCGGTCGGGGCCTTGCCACTGGGGCCAATCGTCGGCGAAGGCGGGGGCGGTGGGGACCAACAGGGCGAGGCACAAAGCAAACGATTTCAAAGCAAGACTCCTTGGTTCTTTTCTTAGCTGTTTTTTATGATCTCTAATGTCTCAATTTTATTCTGTGGGTCTCTGTTTTACTCAACAGGCTTTGCAAGGGGGCGAACGGCCAACAGGCGCGTTCTTGTTTGTGCCCCTGGGAGGAGAGGCACGAGGAAGGCAAAGCGAGGGGGAAAAGGAGAATTTTGCCGGCCTGGGGAGCAAACGATCCCTTCCCCAGTCATTAGAGGATGACGGCCCACAAAAGGAAAGGACGGAATCTCTTGAAGTCTTGCCCAATTCTGCAAATTCAAGCAGTTGCAGGCCAGGGTGAAGCGGACGCGGATGCTTCGCCGGGCGCTTCATGAAAAACGTGAGAAATTCGAGGAGAGAAGAGAGAGACTTTAAGAAGGGGAGGAGTCGCTCGGCGGTGGTTGAGGGAACGAGCCATGACGGCCGTTTGGCCGTCATGGCTCCTGCGTATCCTGGTCAATGCATCGATCCCATGTTTCCTTGAATCGGCGCCGCCTGCGCGTTACTGCAACTCTTCGACGGTGCCATCACCGCGGATATCGATCTCGCGAACTTTTCCGGTTTTGTCCTTGCCGCGAAGTTCGTAGCTGCCGTTGGGTTCACGGAATGCGGCGTCGAAGGTGATGCCCGGCAACTTCTCCTTTGCCACCTTCATGATATCACCCGGGATGTCCTTGAGTTCCAGCCGGGTCTTGGCTTGGGGCTTCTCCCCGCAGCCCGTAAGCGAAACGCCAAACCAACTGAACAAGATAACATAACAACAAGACACGAACCGGCGCATTAGTAGTCTCCCATGGCAATGACTTCGCCCTTCGAACGAGTCGACAGTGCTTTGTAGGTGGCGTAGGTGGTGGAACGGTTGAGGTAGGCGACGTGGCCATCGCCGAACAAGAAGTTGCCGCCCCCGGTATGCCTTGAAGTGTAGTGGTTGATCTCTTTAGGGTTGCCCGGACCTTCAAACGATTCGCCCGTATGGGCCAGTACGAAGTTGGAGGCGTTTTCGGTTTGCACAGGCAACGGCGAATTGGGAGTCGGGCCCAGGTCGGAACCGGTGACCGCGCCGGTCCAGGTTGCCTCCGCGTGGTAGAATGACCTCTCGCCAACCATAAGTGTGCTACTTGTGCCATCGATAATATCCGCGATATTGACGGAGCTGTTGCGGTAAAAAATGCCGTCGCCGTCCACGCCCGGTTCGCCGACGCCAAAGTTGGCGACATAGTTGGCCGGAGCGACGGTGCAAATCGTACTCGTTAATTGAGCGGTGGCTGATCGCGGGCCGACGGGGAAGGCCTGACTCGGCGAACGATCCGATGGACAAAGTAGCGACTTGACGATCATGATGCGCGCCGCCGCATTCGCCGCCGCTTCCACGGGCTGCTTGAAGTCGATCTGGCGATACAGGTTATCCTGTTCCATTTGCGCAAGGATGTGCGCCGCCCATCCCCAGCCCGGGCCAGTGTCGTTGCCCGAGGCGTCGGGGGTCGAAACATAGCCGGGAGGAAATTTTCGTTGAGTGTCGTGGTAATTCATCAACGCGAGGCCGACCTGCTTGAGGTTGTTGGTGCATTGCATCCGGCCGGCCGACTCGCGCACCTTTTGCACGGCGGGAACCAGCAGGCCAATGAGCACGCCGATGATGGCGATGACCACGAGCAGTTCAATCAGCGTGAAGGCCAGCCGGCGGTCGCGTTCCCGCCCGCCTTTTGGCTCAAGATCGATTCGATGCACCGGCTCGCTCCTTCCGCACCACCGGGGGATAGGAAATCCCCCAAATAATTGAGGGCTTCCACCTCGTGTTCAGGAGTTTAGCGAACGGAACCTACGGCAAGATGACACCAAGATGACGCTTTCGTCATCTGCTTGTCGTTCTCGATCGTTGCTTACTTTGGGAAAGACATTGTGACTCGGGTTCCCTGGCCTTTTTGGCTTGCAACGCGAATGTCGCCGCCGTGCAGATCCACGATCCCCTTGACGATGGAAAGACCCAGGCCAATGTTGCGAGCGACCGAAGAGCGGACCTGATCGGCGCGGTAGAAGCGATCGAAGACATGGGGCAAATGTTCCGCGGGGATGCCCGATCCGGTATCAGCCACGATTACGGAAACGGCCGATTCGGTTTGAGCGGCGCTCAGTGTGACCGTGCCGCCTTGGGGCGTGTGGGTCATCGCGTTTTCGACGAGGTTGCAGACGGCACGCTGAAATAGGGTACGGCTGAGCGCAGCGGTGATTTTCTTCGGAGCGATCGCGGCGAGCGTTAGTTTTTTCTCGTTGGCCGCGGCTTCGTAGAACTCGCACACCGTTGCCAGTTCTTGACCGACATCGATGACCTCCTTGACGAATTGCGTGCGCGGATTTTCCGCCTTTGCCAGGAAAAGCAGGCTCTCGATCAGGCGAGTCAGGCGGTCGCAATCTTCGAGATTCGACGCGAGCAATTCTTCATACCGTTCAGGGGCCCGGCGCTTGCCCAGCGCGACCTCGATTTCCCCGCGCAGGTTGTTGACCGGCGTGCGCAGTTCGTGCGCGATGTCGGCCGAAAACTGATTGAGCCTGGTGAACGAGCGTTCCAGGCGGTCGAGCATGCGATTGAAGGTCACGGCCAGGTCGAGCAAATCGCCGGGCAAGCCAGTGGAGTCGATCCGTTCACCGAAGTTGGTGGTGTCGATGCGGCGAGCCGTATCCGCAACCAACCTGACGGGCTGCAGCCCGCGGTAGGCAATCTGATGGCCGACGATGATGCAAACGATCAATCCCGCCGCCAGCACAAGGCCAAGGTTGCTGCGATATTCGGCGAGCAGTTCGGCCTCGCTACTGCGATCCATCGCGGCCTGCACGACCTGGATGGTTGAGCCGTTCGGAATTGATCCCCTTTGAGGCGGGTCCATTTCGACCGACATGACCCGCAGGGGTCTGCCATCGGCGGAGCGCCGCTGCTCGCCTTGCTGAACCGAGTTCTTTCCGGTGTCCGGCCGTTTCCGGGCGGGCAAGGGTGGCGGGAACTGCGTTGGAGGCAGGAGTTGAGCCATGCCCGGCGTTTCGACCAGGACCTTCCCGGCGCCATCGAGCAAGCGGATGTAGACCTGGGTGTGCTGGCGGCTTTGAAACTCCTGTTCGGCTTCCTGTCGCACGGCTTCAAGATCGCCTGGCCGTTCTTCCATCAAGTCGTGCAAGACGCGTACTTGATCGGTGATCTGGTTGTCATTTTCCCGGTCGAGGCTGCGCGCCAGCATCCAGTCGAGGAAGGCAACGACGGCAAGGATCAGAAGGAATGCCGACCCGGCATACCAGATCGTCAATCGGGCAGCGAGTGACCAAGGCACTCTGGTGCGGGATCGTTCGGAGGGATTGGCCGCGACGGACGCCTCATCTGCGTTGTTCGAGGACATAGCCCACTCCACGAACCGTGTGGATCAGCTTGGTGTCGAACGGGTCGTCGACCTTGGCGCGCAAGCGGCGCACATGAACATCGACCACATTCGTATCGCTGTCGAAATTCACATCCCACACCTGTTCGGAGATCAGCGTTCGCGACAACACCTCGCCTGAGCGGCGCGCGAGCAACGAGAGCAGCGCGAATTCCTTGGGCGTCAGGTCGAGGCGCTGCCCGGCGCGACTGGCCCGGTGCCGCAGCGCATCGATCTCGAGGTCGGCCACCGTCATGGTGTCGGGTAAGCGGGCCGGGCCGCGGCGGATCAGGGAGCGCACGCGAGCGAGCAGTTCCGAAAAGGCGAACGGCTTGACCAGGTAGTCGTCCGCGCCAAGTTCCAGCCCCTTCACCCGGTCGTCAACGGCATCTTTGGCGGTAAGGAAAAGCACGGGCGTTTGCCGCTTTTCCTCGCGTACGGCCGCGACGATGCCCCAGCCATCAAGGCCGGGCAGCATGACATCAAGGATGAGTACATCGTAGGCTACGGTCAGGGCCAGGTGCAGGCCGTCGTCGCCGCGCGCGGCGACATCGACCACGAAGCCATTCTCCTCCAACCCGCGCTGCAAGTAAGCGGCCGCCTTCGGTTCATCCTCAACGACAAGTATGCGCATCGCCTTGTTGCTCGCTGCTCGTTCATTCGCCGCTGGTCAGATTACAAACTGGCCAAGAGCCTGCCCAACTTGATAAAGGTCCGCTAAGGGGCTGTCTGTAGTGCGGACCACTTGCTGGTTCTGCTGCGGCCCAAGGTGGAGTTGCCTCCTTGTTGAGCGCTCAGAATCAGTGGGCTCACGCCACACCGCTTGCCGTTTCAGCCTGTCAGAAAGTCACAGCCAACGGGAATCCGTTTGTCGATCGGGATCGATTGGCAGCGTTCGGGATTTCATGAAGACAGGTGCATGACGACAAGTACAAGGAACTTCGTTCCGGCTCTTGCTGGGTGTGGAGCACCCGATCGACGATAGCGCCGCTCTCATCCGCGATCAATCGGGCAACGTTGACGGCGCCGTGCTCGTTTCTCGTGACATCAGCGAGCGCAAACGCGTGAATCTGCTGGCCGGCCGGAACCTGCCGCGTTCACATTAAAGATGCGGCGGACGCGCTCTTCGCGCATCGCACCTTCCCCGGTTCAGGTCCGGGGCAGCGTTCCGTTGAGCAATTTCTGCAGCGCCTCGAAATCCACCGGCTTGACCAAGTGGTGATCAAAGCCCGCTTCGCGAGTCAGACGGCGGTCTTCCTCGGTGCCAAAGCCGGTCAAGGCGACAAGGACTCTAGGCTCGTGGGAGGGCATGGCGCGCAACTGTTTCGCCACTTCGTAGCCGTTCATTCCCGGCAAACCGAGATCGAGCAGGACCAGGTGCGGGCTGTAGCTGGAGGCGACCGCCATGCTTGGCGGCCCTCATAGGCGGTGCGCACATCATTGCCAAGCAGGCGAAGCAAGGTGGCCAGGCTATCGGCCGAGTCGCGGATGTCGTCGACGACGAGAATGCGCCGGCCATGAGGCAGCGCGGCCGCGGCCACCCCTGAGGCTGCGTTTTCCGGCAGGTCGGCGCCGCCGGCTCGGTCGACCAGGGGAAGCCGCACGACGAACTCGCATCCCTGGCCGAGTCCGGCGCTAAGAACCTCGACCTTGCCGCCGTGCATTTCCGTCAGGCTGCGCACGAGGCTCAGGCCAATCCCCAAGCCTCCCTCGGCGCGGTCAAGCGTTCGTTCCACCTGGGTGAAGAGATCGAACACGCCGCGCAACATATCGGCGGGGATGCCCATCCCCGTATCGCGCACCCGCAACACCGCCAAGGAGGCGGCACTGGTGGCGGGCGAGCCTTTGTTGGTTGCGGCCGCTTCGCCCAGTTGACGCTCGACGCTTAACCAGATTTTCCCACCTTCGGGGGTGTATTTGGCGGCATTGTTGAGCAGGTTCAAAATCACCTGGGCCAGTCGCACCATGTCGCCTTCGACAATGAGCGGCACTTCGGGTAGCTGCACTTCCAGAGTGTGGCGGCGCGCCTCAATAAGGGGACGGCTGCTTTCCACCGCGCGGGAAATCACATTGGCCAGATCGAGTTCCTGCTTTTGCAGCTTGATCTGCCCGCGCGTGATCCGGCTGACATCGAGCAGGTCGTCCACCAGGCGAACGAGGTGTTCGACTTGCCGTTCGATCACATCGAGCCCGGGGCCGGTGGCGGGGGTCACTCCGCCTTGCAAGCGCACCAGGTGCAGTGCATTGGAAATCGGGGCGAGCGGGTTGCGCAGTTCGTGCGCGAGCATCGCCAAAAATTCGTCCTTACGCTGATCGGCATCGCGCAAGGCATCCTCGGCGCGTTTGCGATCGGTGATGTCGCGCGCGATTTTGGTAAAGCCGACCACGACGCCTGAGCGATCGAAGATCGGCGTGACCACGCCGCTGGCATAAAACTGGCTGCCGTCTTTGCGTAGATGCCAGCGTTCATCTTCGGCCCGGCCCGTGGCGGCTGCCTTCATTAGCTCATTATCGTAAGCCCCTGCCAGCCTGTCTGGTATCGTCCAGAGAACTTCCGCCGATCGGCCCGCCATCTCTTCGCTGGAGTAGCCAAATATCCTTTCGGCTCCCGGATTCCAACTGGTGACCAAACCCTGTGAATCAAGCGCGAAGATGGCGTAGTCTTTTACGCTTTCCACCATCAGACGCAAGCGATCCTGGGTTTCTTGCAAGGCGGTCGCGGCGCTGCGGCGGCTGGTGACATCACGAAATACGAGCACAAGTCCCACGACACGGCCATCGGCTTCGCGGATGGGAGCGGCGCTGTCCTCGATGGGGCGCTCGCTGCCGTCGCGAGCAATGAGCAGGGTGTGATTGGCCAGGCCCACCGCTTCGCCTTGACGCAGTGCATGAGCGAACGGATCGATCACCGGCTGGCGGGTCTGTTCGTTGAGAATGGAAAAAATCCGCGTCAGCGGTTGGCCGATTGCTTCTTCGGTGGTCCACCCGGTCAGGCGCTGTGCGACCGGATTCAAGAACGTTGCCAGCCCCATCGCGTCGGTGGTGATGACCGCGTCGCCGATGCTATTGAGCGTGACACGCAAAAGCTCGTGCTGTTCGCGGGCCGCTTGTTCGGCGCGGCGCGCGCGTAGGAGCGCCTCGATGCTTGCAATGAGCTCGCGCGGTTCGACCGGGTGGGTCAGGTAGCCGTCGGCCCCTCCTTCCAGCCCGGTCGAACGATTTTCGCTGTCGACAAAACTCGCGGACAAATGCAACACGGGAATGGAGGTGGTGGCCGGATTCGCCTTGATCCTCTGACAAACCTCGTAGCCGCTCATGTCGGGAAGGTTGATGTCGAGAATCATCAAGTCGGGTTTTTCGCCGACCAGGCGCAAGGCGTCGGCGGCTGTACCCGCCTCCAGCACGTCATACTTGTGCTTCCTCAACAGGCGTGCCACCGTATAGCGCGACCCTTCTTCGTCATCGACCACCAGAATTGTCGTTGTTTTGGCTGACATGCTAGGGCACCGTCGTCACGATGAGTCCCGCGCGGCTGAGGATGTCCCGGAGTTGGGACGTCCCCGCTTGGCGGGAAAGAAGTCCTTTGGGAAGGATTGCGGCCGCTCCCGCGGAAGACAGCCGCGCGCGTTCTCCTTCGCTTAAAAGCCGGGCCGAATGGATGATCACGGGGATATTGCTCGTCACGGACTCACGCCTGAGCGCTTCGAGCACTTCGAACCCGCTTTGGTCGGGTAGATCGAGATCGAGAAACACGGCAAGCGGCGGCTCCTTCCGCGCGCGCTCAAGCCCCTCGTTGGCGTCAACCGCCTCGGCCACTCCAAAACCGCTTCCATGAAGCAAGCTTTTCAGGAGATAGCGCGAGGGTTCGTCGTCGTCGATCAGCAGGATTTTCTCAGAAGTTAAATGCAAGGTGGAGCGTTGCAATTGACTCAAAAGCCAGGCCCTTTCCACCGGCTTGGCGGCAAACGCGTCGGCCCCAAGCGCTTTGGTCTTCTCTTCATTCTCCACCAGGGTGATCACGATGATCGGGATGTCGCGAGTCGATTCCGCGCGCTTCAGTTCGCCCAGGAGTTCCCAGGTATTTTCGTTTTCCAGAAGCACGTCGAGGATCACCGCGGCCGGCCGAAATCGTCCCAAAGCCTGGCGCGCCGCCTTGAGCGTGCGCGCGGGAATCACCTGGTAGCCGGTCCCCTTGAGGTATTTTTCGTAAATGAATAGCGTTTCACGGTTGTCTTCGACGACAAGCACCGGCCGGCGCGCTGGATCGACCTGAGCCGACACCTCGGGAACCGGCACCACTTCGGCCGGGCCGTGGTAATTGCGCGGGATCACAACCGTGAAAGACGAACCGACTCCCAATTCGCTCTTCATTTCAATGTGGCCGCCAAGTAAGCTCGCCAATTTACGCACCAGCGGCAGACCCAGTCCCGTTCCCTTGACATACTTCTGACGCGGACCTTCAACCTGGGTGAACTCTTCGAAGATCAGGTCGTGGTCTTGTGGAGCGATGCCGACGCCCGTATCGGCGACGGTGAACGCGACGAAATCTTGAGGGCGGACTTCCACCGAGACGCGCACTTCGCCCCGCTCGGTGAATTTGAGCGCATTGGAGATGAAGTTTCTCAGGATTTGCGAGAGCTTGCTTTCGTCGGTGTGCAGGCAAGGGATGCCACCAGCCTCTTCAAAGATGAGGACGACGGCGCTATTGTGCGCCAGCAGCGGCCGCAACAAGCCGCGCAAAGCGGCGAACAGGGTGCGCGCCTCGAACTCGAAGGCGCGAATCGTCACCTTGCCCGCCTCGACCTTGGCCAGGTCGAGCAGGTCATTGACCAGTTCGGTGAGGTCCTCGGCGGAGCGGCGAATCAGCGTGACCTGTTTCTCTTGCTCGGAGGTCAATTCGCCGTCGGTGCGGTCCTGGAGAATGCGAGAGAGTCCGGTAATCGCATTGAGCGGCGTGCGAAACTCGTGGCTCATGTTGGAAAGGAAGCGCGATTTCGTTTCCGAGGCGCGCTTGAGAAAATCGGCTTTTTCGTCGAGTTCGGCGTAAAGGGCGACGACGCCGCGGTTGGTATCCTCCAGTTCGCGGTTGAGTTGGTTGAGGGCCGCTTGCCGCTCGAGTAGTTCCTTGTTGGCAAGGGACAGCTCGTCCTGGTTTTTACGCAATGCGTCAAGCGTTTGCAAAAGCTCCAGATTTTGCTGGCGCGCTTCTTCAAAGGCGTTTTGCGGCCCGCGACGCGCCAACTCATCGACGACGCGCGCCACGTCTTGAGGGTTGATCGCGGGGCCATGCTTGGGAAAGGATTTTCCCAGTTCAACGGTCGTTCCCTCCCCCGGCACCGATTCGATGCGGAACCGGTCCATCAGCCGCCTGACGCCGACGATGCCCATTCCCATCCCGGTAGGCGAACGATAATTCCCCTCAAGGATCGACTTGAGATTGGCGATGCCCTTGCCGCGATCTTGAATCTTGGCAAGCAAGGTCGACGGCGCTGCCGAGGTCGTTCCCGGTGCCACGGAAAATTCGATGCGCCCGCCGGCGGCATATTGAAAGGCGTTGCGGGCCATCTCGGAAACCGCCGTGGCGAAGCGGGTTTGATCTTGGGTGTCAAAACCGAACAGGCCGGCGATCTGGCGGGCGCGCTGCCGCGCAAGAACGACATCTTGCTCCAACCGCACTTCCACGCTGAGTACTGGTTTGCTCATCTGTCAACTCCCCCCAAGCCAAGCCCAGGTTCATGTTGGGGAGATTGAGAGAGCTCGGGCACCGGCATGGCCACGACGGTCACATCGTCGCGGCCGCGGCAAAAATCGCGGTAGAGCACTCCAGCGATCAGGCTGGGATGCCGGCTGGCCAGCCCGGGATATTTGTCGAGGCGCCATTGGGTGGCGAGCCCATCGGAATGCATCACGAGCAGGGCTCCCGGCTGGATCGGGTAATCGAATTCCTGCACCTTGCGCAGTTCATGGCCGACGATGCCGTTATGCGAAACCAGGCTGCGGCTCGCCCCGTTTGTCAGGATGGTTCCGGCGATATTTCCCGCTCCGGCGAACCGAAGCGACTTCTTGGCGAGGTTGAGCCGAGCGATACCGACCGCCGCGCCGCGGGTGCCGCGCAAGGCGCCATGAATGCGCGTCAGGATCTCGCCTGGTTCCTGCTGTGCATGCTCGCGAAAGATGCGCACGGCTTCGCCGGATGCTGCCGCGGCGTCGGGGCCGTGGCCCAGGCCGTCGGCAACGAGCAGCACCCGCCGATCATCCCGCTCGTCGAGCGCCCAGGCATCGCCGCAGACCGACTCTCCCGGTTTGGGCAGGTGGACCGCCCCCACCGAGTCGACATGTTCCGCTTGCAAGGAAGAGGCTCTGAGCGCAACACCGCCGCCGGGAGATTGGCCTCCCATTTCCGGCACGCCACTGTCTTTTGGCCGGGCCCACAACTGAGACAAGAGGGCCGTGCCCCCTTGCGGCAACGTATAGACCTCGACCAGGTCCGATACCCGGGTGATCGCCCCAAGACCCGTGCCCGGCGAACCGGCCGTGGAAAAACCGTCGCGCAAGCAGCGGTCGAGGTCGCCCATGCCCGGCCCCTGGTCGAGTGCCAAGATTTCGATGCCGAGCTGGTCTCTTTCTTCCAGTCCCCTCAATAGCACCTGGCCGTGACCGGCATGCTTCAAAAGGTTGCTTGCGACTTCCGTGACAACGAGAGCCACCTTGCCCTCAAGCGTCTCGGCAAATCCAAAGCGCCTTGCCATCGCCGCGCCCGCGCGGCGCGCTTCCCCAACCTGGCTTATGTCCGCAACCGCAATGACGATGCTGCTTGAGCCGCAATCACTTCCATTTTGTGATGGTGACACATGTCCCCTCTCCGACTCGCGAGTCGATCGAAAATTCGTTGACCAGGCGTCTCGAGCCGCTCAAGCCGAGGCCCAGACCGCCGCCCGTGGTGTAGCCGTCGCGCAAAGCCAGGTCGATGTCGGGAATTCCCGGACCTTTGTCTTCGAAGCTCAAGCGCAAGCCGCGCCGAGCCCCTTCTTGAAGCGCTTCCAGCTTCGCATGGCCGCCACCGCCATGGACTAGCACATTGCGCGCCAGCTCGCTGGCAGCCGTCACAATTTTGGTCTGGTCAACGAGGCTGAAGCTGGTCAGGTCGGTTGACCATTTGCGCACCAACTGGCGGATCTGCACCACGTCGCCTTCGTTGCGGATCGGCATCGTCTCAGTCTTCGTTACGGGCATCGCCGGTCTCCAGGGAGCCAGCGTCCACCGACAACTGCAGCAGGCGCATCCCCTTCTCGACATTGAGGGCGGTTCGCACCCCCGGCAACGATAGTCCCAGCTCAACAAGGGTGATCGCCACGGCCGGTTGCATGCCCACGACCACCGTTTCGGCGTCGAGCACCCGTGCCATTCCCGAAATGTTGGCGATCATGCGCCCGATGAACGAATCGACGATGTCGAGCGCCGAAATATCGATGAGAACTCCGCGGGCTCCGGTCTCGTTGATGCGTGTCGTCAGGTCGTCCTGTAGCGTCATCGCCAGCCGGTCATGCATGTCCACCTGGATGGTCACAAGCAGGAACTTGCCCATCCGCAGGATCGGGATACGCTCCAATGTCGCTCCTTCGTTGCTTGATTTTTCTACTGGGTTCTTGCTTCTGTGTAATTTCTGGCTTTTAACTTCGTGTTTTTACTTCGCCGTTTGCGCCTTGGTGATGATGAATCCCGAGCGCTTCAGGGCGAGCGCCAAGGCGTCGGCCAGCGAGGCCTTGGTGGTCACACCCGACAGGTCGACTCCAAGATGGACGATCGTCTGGGCGATTTGCGGGCGGATGCCGCTGATGATGCAGTCGGTGCCCATGAGTCTTGCGGCGGTGACGGTTTTGATCAGGTGCTGAGCCACGAGGGTATCGACCGTCGGTACGCCGGTGATGTCAATGATGGCGACTTCGGCGCCAGTTTGGACAATCGCTTGCAAAAGCGATTCCATGACGACCTGCGTGCGGGCGCTGTCGAGCGTGCCGATGAGGGGAAGCGCGAGAACGCCTTCCCACATTTTGACGACGGGAGTCGATAACTCCATCATTTCTTGCTGCTGGCGCGAGATGACTTCTTCGCGCGATTTCTGGTAGACCTCGGTCGTGTAAAGCCCCAGCTTGTCGAGCAGATCGTTGACGATCGTCGTTTCGTTCACGAGAAGTTCGGGGTCTTTGCCCAGTTCGCGGCGCATGAGGGCAAGGAGCGGGCCTTTGAGCGAAAAGACGAAGATGGCCGTTTCGGAAGGGCTGAACCCTTGCAAGCTGCGCGAGCGGGAGACCTCGCTAAGCATTTCACGAGTGGTAGCCCAGCTTTCGCCTGTGATGCCGGACAGTTTGCCGCTTTGGATCGCTTCCTGAAAAGCGCGCAAGAAGCTGGAGCACTGCTCGCGCAGCTCGGCTTCCTTGATCCGGCCGCTTCCCTGGCCTCTTAAGAGGGCCAGTTCTTTGCTCCATTCGGCGAGCAGATCGGCCTCATGCTTTTTGACAATTTCGGGGATCTGGCTCGTACCCTGGGAACTCATGAGTCGCGGTCCTTTTTTGCTCGTACTATCCAGAGGGGCCAATCAGGCTGATAGTGTATGTTTAATTCGTTGAAATTGTTGGATTTTTCGCTGGCGCGGAAGTGCGCCAGTGGGGGCTTTTTTCTCTGTCCCCCCTGGGCTTCGCGTCATGGCTTCAAGAGGGTTGTGTGAGGATTTGAAAAAAGTTTGGCAAGAAGGTTCCTGCAACGCGGAAGTGTGGCCTGTACGGGCGGGAAAATCGCCGCATAATCATCGGCACGGAGAGGACCTTATTCCGGAAGGTCGTGTCTGACGCCGGCATATTCCCAATGAATGATGGCTTGAGCCTTTGTCTATTGCGGGAGGATGGCTTTTTGGCAAGTCTTTTCGCCGTCGCTGGGGGCGCGCCGCCGGCAATTGAGGAGTATTTGGCATGGGGAGTCGCTCTCCTCCTCCCTGTGGATTATATTCTGACGATTTTAGCGGTTTATAAAAACTCTTTAAAAATATCGTATTTTTCAATATTTGCAATCGCGACGTGCAATAAGCGTTTTCAGGACGACGCGCCAGAGAAGAACGATTTGATGTCGGGGCCAATGCGCCGGGGGCGGCCGGACTTGGCATCAATGGCGCACCAGATGGTGCGTGCTTTGGCCAGAACGGTGTGCTCGTCATGTTCACGGCGCACTTCACAAATTCGTTCCATCGTCGCCGCGGTGACTTCCGCGATCCAGGTGCGCACCACGAGCCGGTCGCCGGGAAGGGCAGGGCGCTTGTAGTCGATTTCGTGGCGCACGACGACCCAGGAGAGGCCTTGCACCGCTTCGCGATTGATCACCGCGCGCCAGTGGGCCACCGCCGCATCCTGCACCCAGCGCAAATAGCAAATGTTGTTGACATGGCCATTGCCGTCAATGTCCTCGTCGGCCACCGCCACGGGGTGATGAAACCGCGTGCTTTCGCGCACCTTCTGCGTTTCTTCCTGGGCACTCGCCTGGGTGTCTGGCGCTTTGTCGCTTTCCTTCGCGGTCATCTGGCAAACTCCGTCAAACGGAAGGTCTGGGATCGGGCCGGACCATCATGGCAATGAGGCGCACGATCTGTTCGCGATAGCGCGCGGCATTGGCGGCCGCCTCGGGATCGAGCTGGCTTGCGTACCAGTTGCTCGGCACCCAGGCCATGCTCACCGCCGAGATGGTGGAGAGGATGAAGGAGGGGGTGAAACGCTCGGCCACCTCGCCGGCTTTTTGGGCCTCGGCAACGCGCGCCAGCTTGGCTTCGGCGCTCGGCACTCCTTCGATGGCGCCGGGCAGTTCCAGACCGCACCAGGCGACCAGGCGCATGAGGCGTGGGTTGGCCATGGCGAAGTCGAAGTAGGCGCCGGCATAGCGCTCCAGATCGTCGGAGGGAAAATCGACCCCTAGGGTGGCGCGAGCCAGCTCCTGGGCGACGACCTTGCGAAACAGCCCCTCCTTGCTTTCGAAATACTGGTAGATCAACTGCTTGTTACTTTTAGCGGCCAAGGCGATGCGATCGACCCGCGCGCCGGCGATGCCAAATTCGGCAAACTCGACCGTCGCCGCTTCCAGAATGCGTTGCCGGGTCGCCCCCGAGTCTCTTCCCATCTGGCCAGTGTATCTCCTGGGAACGCTTTCCTTCTTTTTACTTCAGGTGAATTCCTGGGCTTCCCCGAACCGATTTCCCTGTTAGGATACCAGTCAACCAACTAGTTGGTTGAAAACTTTTGGTGTGAAGACTGGGAAGTTTGAAAGGACTGGAGGAAAATATGGCGGGGCACACATGGTTCATCACGGGAATTAGCCGGGGTTTGGGCTTTTGCTTGGCCCAGGCGCTTCTGCAGCGGGGAGACCGGGTCGCTGGCACGGTGCGCAAGGCGGCCGATTTGCAAACGCTCAAGGCGACGTTTGGCGATCGCCTCTGGATTGCCGAGCTCGATGTCAGCCAGGCCGGCGCGATCCAGGAAGTGGTCGATCGTGCCTTCACCGAACATGAACGAATCGATGTGGTGGTGAACAATGCCGGTTACAGCCTGGCCGGTGCGGTGGAGGAATGCAGCCTGGAAATGATCCGTCATCAGCTCGACACGAACTTGCTCGGTTCCATCCTCGTCATCAAGGCGGCGCTGCCCCATCTGCGCCAGCAGGGAAATGGACGCATCTTGCAGGTCTCCAGTGGCGCGGGACAACTCGGTTTTCCCGGCCTGGCGCTTTATGCCGCGAGCAAGTGGGGGATCGAAGGGTTCATCGAATCGTTACGGCCGGAGGTGTCGCCTTTTGGCATCGAAGCGACCCTTTTCGAACCAGGCGCCATCCGCACCGATTTCGGTTCGCGCGGGCAAATGCCACCGGCGATCGCGGCCTACAGGCAAAGCCCGGCTCATTACATGCGTCAAGCAGTGGAATCGCTGCGTGGAAGCAGCGAGCAGGCTCCGGTTGCCGGGGGCGATCCTGCGAAAATGGCCCGGGTCATGATCGAATCGCTTGATCAAGCCCCCGCGCCGGCTCGTATTGTCATGGGCTCGGACATTTATGATCGCCTGCTTGGCGCCTACCACGAACGCGCCTCGGCCCTGGAAGCGCAAAAGTCGCTAGCCTATTTGACCGATTTCTAAATGGAACATTCATCCTGTCTTCTTGAAAGGGGAGGTTCATTCTGAAGCCATTGCGAAGAATTGCCCAGAGAAATGCAAAATGGGCAGAGGCTGGTGGTGAACGCATCCTGGATGCCCACCGATCCTTCTGCCCGCTCGGTTCACTCAACCGGAGAGAGATCGATCGGCGTGGAAACCTTAGAAGATTTTAACACCTTCATGCCGATCGAACATGCGCGCATCGGGGAGGCTCAGCTGGTGGTTAAGGAGCTGAGCAGGCTCGGAAGGCATGTCCCGTGGAGGCTAAAAGGGACCTCAATCGACCTGAATTGGAACCGTTGTCTGTGTTTGTTGCAAGGATCGATCTCTACCAATCAACAACGGGCCCGATCCCTTTGCTTGAACGCCATTTTCAACGAATCACGCGCAAGTAGTCCGCATGGAGCTATCAGTCGCCATCAGGCTTGGGGGGATTTTCAGCCGAAAAAGCCCTCTACCCTCTATCGAAGGGGCCCGCATCGGTCCAGGGTGAGGGATTTGTAATCAAAGTCGGGTCGCCTGGATCGGGGCTTAGGGCCTATATAGTTATCTGGCGACAAGGGATTAGAGAACCTCTCCATCCCATAACGCAGGGCAAAAGGTAGAGATTTGACCCGTCATCCATCGCAAAAGGAGCTGGTGGAAGGACGGCAACCTACTTTCTGCCGGGGCCGAGCAAGCACGGGTCAGCGACCCACGAGTGCCTCGGCCAGGCAGCCTGGCAGTTTCCGAGGCAATCCTTCACCGGATTCCCTGAACACGGCAACGTTATGGCTCTCTCACCGAAAGCGCAACCGCTTCGCGCGACCTTTCCTGGAGGCGCGACAGCAATGGCACGGCCACTCCTGGGGGGATCATGCCCGGCGCCCTTGAGAATTGAGAGAGACGAAAGAACTGAGAGAGACGAATTGAGAGACGAAAATGACTGAAGGGGCGCTGATTCAGAGCAAGCTGATTAAGTGAAACCAAGCGATCGGGCAAATGAGCGTGGTCCGGCGCGGCAGGAATCACCGAATCCTTGGAAGGGCCTTCTTGTTGACGAATCGCGAGTGTGTTAAACAAATACTGGCCAGTTAGATTGACCGGATAGTTAGAAAAGAAGCGAGTGAAGTATCATGAAAGTGACACGCATTCTGGCGATCTTGCTGGCCCCAACTCCCCTGTTTTTCTTTCCAGCCTGCCAGCCCCACACGGCAGGCGAAACGCGCGAAGAGCACCACCGGATCGTGGTGACGAATCCGGTGCTCAAGGATGTCACCCTCGTTCAGCAATATGTCTGCCAGGTTCACTCCCAGCGCCACATCAATGTCCGCGCATTGGAGAACGGGTACCTGGAACCCATCCTCGTCAAGGAAGGCCAGAAGGTCAACAAGGGGGATGTGCTCTTTCAGATCCTCCCAACTCTCTATCAGGCCCGATTGGAAAGCGAGCAGGCCGAGGTTCGTTTGGCCCAACTGGAGTACGACAACACTTCCCGCCTCGCCAGGGACAAAGTGGTCTCGCAGCAGGAAGTCAACATCCATGAGGCGAAACTGAACAAGGCCAAGGCCAAAGCCAAGTTAGCGGAAGCCGAGTTGAACTTCGCCACGGTCCGCGCGCCTTTTGACGGCATCGTGGATCGCTTGCTCGAACAGCAGGGCAGCCTTGTCAAGGAAGGGGACAACCTTACGACCTTGTCCGACAACAGCCTGATGTGGGTTTACTTCAATGTGCCCGAAGCTCGATACCTCGAATACATGGCTGGCCCAAGTCATGAAAAAGAAAATCAGAAAATCGAACTGGCTCTGGCAGGCGGCAGAATCTTTCCTCACGACGGCAAGATCGGCGCGATCGAAGCGAAATTCAACAACGAAACCGGGAACATCGCCTTCCGTGCCGACTTCCCGAACCCGGAGCGCCTCCTTCGCCATGGTCAGACGGGAAATGTGCTGATCAAGCGCGTGTTGAAAGATGCCCTGGTCATCCCGCAGCGGGCGACTTTCGAAACCCTCGATAAGCAGTATGTGTATGTTGTCGACAAGGAAGGCGTCGTTCGTCAGCGCGATATCGTCGTCAAACACGATATGGAAGACATCTTCGTCATCAGCAAGGGGCTCGATGTGCACGACAAGATCATTCTCGAAGGGGTCAAGCAGGTTCACGACGGCGAGAAGGTGGAATTTGAATTCATGGAGCCTGAAAAGGCCCTGGCGAACGCGAAATACCATGCGGAATAGCCCTTCCCCTTGAGCCCGAGCGGGATCACCATGCCAACCTCATACCGCGCGGAATCATCTCTTCCGCGCGGTAGCGCGCTTCCCCCCATTGCCCTGTGGAAACGTCATTCCCAATGGCGCTCCTGATTACGACGCTTAGCGAGATAGCTTTATAGATTATGTTCACGAAAATCCTCCACAGGCCGGCGCTAGCGATCGTCATCTCCATCCTCCTGGTTTTCCTGGGGGTGTTGGGAATCAAAACCCTTCCGGTGGCCCAGTTCCCCGATGTCGCGCCGCCGACCGTGCAAGTGTCGATCGCTTATCCGGGCGCCAGCGCCAATGTGTTGGTCGACGCCGTTTTGATTCCGCTGGAACAGTCGATCAACGGCGTGCAGAACATGCGGTACATGGTGTCGAGCGCCACGAGCGCCGGCGAAGCGGCAATTCTGATCTATTTCGAGCCGGGCACCGACCCGAACATCAATGTCGTGAACGTACAAAACCGGGTCAACATTATGTTGAGCCGCCTGCCTCCCCTCGTTGTGCGCGAAGGCATTCTGGTGAGCCAGGTCGTGCCCAGCATGCTCATGTACGTGAACATCTTCAGCACCGATCCCCACGCCGATCAAAAGGACCTTTTCAACTTCGCCAACGTCAACGTCATGCCCGTGCTCAAGCGCATCCAGGGCATGGGTATCCCGAGAAACCTCGGCAATCGTACTTTCGCCATGCGCGTCTGGTTGAATCCCGACCGGATGCGCGCGTACAAGCTTTCCACCGATGACGTGATGAAGGCTCTTGCCGAGCAGAGCGTGATCGGTTCGCCGGGACGACTCGGCCAGGCCACCGGCAAGATATCCCAGTCACGCGAATATGTGCTGACCTACATCGGTCGCTTCAACAAGGCGGACCAGTATGCCAACATCATTTTGAAAGCGAATGCCGAAGGGGAAATCCTCAGGATCAAGGATGTCGGCGAAGTCGAACTCGGATCGGAGTTCTTCGATATTTACTCCGACATCAACGGTCATCCGGCCGCCTCGATCATTCTCAAGCAAAGCCCCGGTTCCGACGCCGCGGCCGTCATCGAGGAAATCAAAAAAGAACTGGCGCAAATCAAAAAGGAAACATTCCCGCCAGGCATGGACTATGAAATTGCCTACGACGTTTCCCGCTTCCTGGAAGCCTCGATCGAAAAGGTGCTCCACACCTTGCTTGAGGCATTCATTCTGGTGTCGCTGGTCGTTTACATGTTCCTTGGAGACTTGCGCTCCACGCTCATTCCGATTCTCGCCGTTCCCGTCTCCCTGGTGGGTACCTTCTTTGTTCTGAAGTTGTTGGGTCTATCGATCAACTTGATCACGCTCTTCGCCATGGTGCTCGCGATCGGCGTCGTGGTTGACGACGCCATCGTGGTGGTGGAAGCCGTGCACGCCAAGATGGCGGAAAAGCACCTGTCACCCTATCGGGCGACCATGGAGGTGCTCCATGAGATTAGCGGCGCGATCATCGCCATTACCCTCGTCATGACGGCCGTGTTCGTGCCGGTGACCTTCATTCCGGGGCCGGTGGGACAGTTTTACCGCCAATTCGGCATCACCATGGCCACCTCGATCATTCTCTCCGGTGTCGTGGCCTTGACGCTGACCCCCGTGCTTTGCGCGATGATTCTCAAACCACATGCCCATCCCGAAGGGCATGCTGGCGCCAATGGTCACGCAACCGCAAACGGGCATGCCCTTCCTGCAAAGAAGCCGTCCAAACTGGCCAAGATCTTCTTCTTTGTGGTGAATGCCATTGTCGGCCTGGCGATCCTGGCGGGGATCATCCGCCTTGGCTATTACTTGTGGGGAAATTTTGCCTTCCTGATGATCCTGATCCCCATTCTGCGCAAGCCGTTTGACCGGGCCGTGGAAGGCGTCACCCATTTTTATGCCTGGATCCTGGGTTGGATTGTCACGCGCCGGCTGTTCAGTACCGCACTCGTCGCGGCCTTTGCCTTCGGCATCTACTGGGTCGGCCTGGAACTGCCCACGGGTTTTATCCCCGGTGAAGACCAGGGCATCATTTACGCGGTCATCCAGACGCCTCCGGGTTCGACGCTCGAATACACCAACGCCAAGTCTCACCAACTGGAAGAGATCGCCAAGGAGATCGAAGAAGTCACCTCGGTGACCTCGCTCGCCGGTTATGAGGTTTTGACCGAAGGCCGCGGTTCGAACGCGGGGACTTGTATCATCAATTTGAAAGACTGGTCAGAACGCAAGCGAACCTCGCGCGAACTCATCGAAGAGCTGGAAGAAAAATGCGGAAAGATGACCGATGTGAAGCTGGAGTTCTTTGAACCACCCGCCGTTCCCGGCTTCGGTGCGGCCGGCGGGTTCTCCGTTGTGCTCCTCGACAAGACGAACTCCTCCAATTACACCAACCTGGGAAAAGCGACCGATGCCTTCATGGCCGCGCTCAAGAAGCGGCCGGAACTGAAGAATCTCTTCACCTTCTTCGCCGCCGACTATCCCCAGTATGAGCTGATCATCAACAACGATGTGGCGATGCAAAAGGGGGTATCGATCGGCAAGGCGCTCGACAATCTCAACATCCTCATCGGTAGTACCTACGAGCAAGGCTTCATCCTGTTCGGCCAGTTCTACAAGGTCTATGTTCAGGCCTTGCCCGAGTTCCGAAGGCTGCCGGAAGACCTGGACAACTTGTTTGTCAAGAACGACCGCGGGGACATGGTGCCGTACTCGGCATTCATGCGGATCGAAAAGAAGCAGGGGTTGAACGAAATCACCCGTTATAACCTCTACCCTTCCGCCACCATCCAGGGCGCGCCCAATACCGGCTACAGCACCGGGCAGGCGATCAAGGCGATTCAGGAAGTCGCCAAGACCCTGCCAAGCGGCTATGGCCTGGGCTGGGCCGGGCTCTCTTATGACGAGGCCAAGAAAGGCAACGAGGCGCTCTACATCTTCTTGATCGTGGTCGCGTTCGTTTACCTGGTGCTCGTCGGTCAGTACGAGAGTTTCATTCTGCCCCTGGCGGTCATCGTGTCGCTGCCGGTCGGGATTTTCGGATCGTTCTGGTCTTTGCAGCAGATGGGATTGACCAACGATGTCTACGCCCAGATTGGTCTGGTCATGCTCGTCGGCCTTCTTGGCAAGAACGCGATTTTGATCGTGGAATTCGCGGTGCAGCGCAACCATGAAGGGTTGTCGATGCGGGACGCGGCGATCGAAGGCGGGAAGTTGCGCTTCCGGCCGATTCAGATGACCTCCTTTGCGTTCATCGCCGGCCTCATTCCCCTGGTGGTGGCCACGGGTGCCGGCGCGATCGGCAACCGGACGATCGGCACCACGGCGGCGGGCGGCATGCTCGTGGGCACCGTGATCGGCGTGCTTGTCATTCCTGGGCTTTATTACTTGTTCGCCAACTTGGCTGGGAACAAGAAACTCCTGGAAGACGAGGTGGACCAGCCGCTCAGCGAGGTTTTCGAGCACGGTCACCCAACATAATCTTCGTTTCTTTGGCAGGTCGCTTGTTCAAATTCTCGGCCTGATCACTTATTCTGATCACTTGGGCGGGCGCGCGGGTTGCCGCGCCCTCCTTTAATAATCCTTTCGGCGTTAGGGGCGCCCTGCGAAAAGGGCACCGCTTTCCGTAGAGCGTTCGTTTTCCAAGCGCCGCCAGTTGTTGGCCCCCAAACCACCCTTGTTGGCAGGAAGCCGGTAGTGGAAACCCGAAAAACTGGCCTTTCGACACCCGGTTTCGACCCTTCGCTTTCCCAACCCCTCTTGAATCTTTTTGTCTGCGCAAAATGCTTTTTGCCCCGTGCGAATCTCCTTGATCCCAACG
>Ga0208492_1000423_pt1 | contig 36115 bp, 34 predicted proteins | sample Subbioar_CSW14AB_FD_184820 | JGI IMG/M metagenome (GOLD analysis project Ga0208492, IMG submission 184820) | Serpentinite rock and fluid subsurface biosphere microbial communities from McLaughlin Reserve, California, USA - CR12Mar_CSW14AB (SPAdes) | ecosystem: Environmental > Terrestrial > Deep... | reverse complement strand
CTCGCGCATCGGCCGAGCCGATTCCGAGCGCATCGGCGTCGGCCTCTGCCTCGGCGACCGCTGCACCCACCGCGTCCGTCAAGCCGAAGCCGAAGCCCGTCGGGCCGATCCCACTCACCGCCGCTCCCAAGGGCGACTGCGATCCGCCGTATACTTTCGATGCCAAGGGCATGAAGAAGTACAAGCCGCACTGCCTGTGATGATGCGCAACTCGTCTCACGTTGCATTCGCGCTCACGCTCGTGCTCACGAGCACGTCGGCGTTCGCGGCCAAGCCGTCGGACAAGAAGGTCTGCATCGAGGCCTCGGAGAAGGCGCAGCAGCTCCGCGCAGACGGCGAGCTCACGGCATCCCGCGAGCAGCTCCTCACGTGTGCACGCGACGCGTGCCCGGGCGTGGTGCGCAAGGACTGTTCGCGCTGGCTCGGCGAGGTCGACGACGCGCTCCCGTCCGTGGTCCTGGCCGCGCGCGATCACCTCGGGCACGACGTGCCGGCGACGAAGGTGACGGTCGACGACGCCCCGTTCGCCGACAGGCTCGATGGCAAGGCGCAGACCCTCGACCCCGGCTCGCACGTGTTCAAGTTCGAGGCCGAAGGCCACCCCGTCGTGCGCGAGACGGTGTTGGTGCGCGAGGGCGAGAAGAACCGCACGGTCACCGTGACCTTCCCGGCACCGCCCGGTGCGGAGAAGCCCGCACCCGTCGTCGCGCCGGTGCGCGCCGTACCGACCGCCGCGTGGATCGCCACCGGCGTCGGCGTCGTCGCGCTCGGGAGCTTCGTCGGTTTCGGCCTCGCGGGCCGCTCGCAGGCCAGCGATCTGCGCGCGACCTGCGCGCCGTCGTGCGCCGACGATGACGTCTCCTCGGTCCGGACGAAGCTCCTGGTCGCCGACGTGTCGCTCGGCGTGTCGCTCGTGTCCTTCGGCATCGGCGCATGGATCTTCCTCTCGCCCGACAAGGAGCAGCCCAAGCAGGCGATGCGGGTCGAGGTGTCGCCGCTCGCCGGCGGCGGGGCGCTGCGTCTGACGGGGGCGTTCTGATGCGCAGTCTCTGGCTCGCGGCGTTGCTCCTGTCCTCTTGCTCGCTCACCGTCGAGACCGACGACCTCTCGGGCGGTGCTCCGCGCGACGCCGCCGTCGACACGCCCGACACGTGCGACGAATCGTCGTGTTGGTCGGAGACGGCCGTCATGAAGCTCGCCGACCTCGCGCCGTGCAGCCGCACCGGCGGTGACACGCTTGCCTGTCGCGCGAAGATCGCCGAGCGCTGCCGCGCCCTCGATCCGTGCTGCTACCACGGCGGATTCGGTCCGCTCGAGTTCCCCAACGACGCCGAGGCGACGGTGCTCTGTCTCTCGCCCGCGAGCTGGGTCGCCCCGCTCTCGGAGCTCACCACCGCCAACGCCAAGTGCACGTCGAGCACGCTCGGTTCGCGTGCGTGCGATGCCGCCGCGCATGCCTCTTCGAAGAAGCGGGGCAAGGACTCGGCAGTTCTTCAGAGCGGGAGCGGCGACTCCGTCGCGATGATCGGCCTCGACGCCGACGAGATCGAGCTCCGAACGACGGTGCCGTGGACCGAGCTCACCAAGCTCGAACCGGCTTGCACGCTCGCCACCGTCGACCAACAGGCGTGCAGCATCGCCGTCCATCGCCTCTGCACCGCTCCACCCGACGGCGACTCGAACATCGCCGGCTTCGGTCCCGTCGAATGGGACACGGCGAACGTGACGGTGGTGTGCCTGTTCTAAGCACTTCTCACCCGGATCGATCCGAAGGGATTCCCGTTCCCCCCGGCTTGAACAGCCGGGGCCCTATCGCTCGTTTCGATTGAAGCCCGCTCCCGCGGGCTCCTTTGCGCAGGTAATCAGCGGAGTCGCGATTCGCCGCTAGGTCCACGCAAGGAGCCCGTCAGGGCTTCAAGCTGCAGACGCGAGCGTTCGTATGATTCGCGAAGGGGCCCCGGCTTTTCAAGCTTTTCAAGCCGGGGGGAACGGGTCACGAAGAATCAACGCAGTCGAGAAATGCTCTGATCAGGGCGCGTGCGACTCCCGCGGCGGTCGCCCGTAGAGCGTCTCGATGTGGCTGCGATACCGCGCCACGACCTCGTTGCGTCGCAGCTTCAGGGTCGGGGTGAGCAGGCCGTTCTCCACCGTGAAGTCCTCGTTCAGCACCAGGATCTCCCGCGGACGCTCGTAACCCTTGAGGTCCTGGCCGTACGCGGCGAGCTCGTCGCGGATCAGCGCGTGCACCCGCAGATCGCGGAACGAGGGCTTGAGGTCCCAGCCCCTCTCCTTCGCCCACGCGTCGAGCGCGGCCTGGTTCGGCACCACGAGCGCGACGTTGTACGGACGGCCGTCGCCATAGAGCATCACGTTGCCGATGAAGTGCGACAGCTTGAACCGCTCCTCGATCGGACCCGGCATGACGTACTTGCCGTTCTCGAGCTTGTACTGCTCCTTCTGTCGGCCGGTGATCCACAGGTATCCGTCGTCGTCGACGTAGCCGAGATCGCCCGTGCGGAGGCCGTGGTCCGCGGTGAGGGCCTTCGCGTTCTCCTCGGGGCGGTTGTGGTAACCGACGAGCACGTTCGGGCCGTGCACGACGATCTCGCCGATCTTCGGGTCGCCGGTGACGCTCCGGTCGATGTCGACGCGAATGCCGGGGAGCACTTGGCCGACGCTCCCGAGCTTCCGGTGCCCAGGGTAGTTCGCCGATACGATCGGGCTCGTCTCGGTCAGACCGTAGCCTTCGTACACGGTGAGTCCGAGCGCATCGATGAACTCCGCGACCTCGAGCCCGAGCGTCGCGCTCGCGCTGATCGCGTACTTGAGCTTGCCCCCGAACTTGTCGCGGATCTTCTTGAAGACCATCCGCTCGTCGAAGCCGAGCTCCAGGCTCTCGAGCGCGCCGAGGTGCTCGCCGTGCGCCCGCTTGATCGCGCCCCGGACTCCGCCGCGGATGATCTTCCGGACCACCCCCGGTCGGGCGTCGATCTGCGTCGTCACCGCGTCGTAGATGCGGTTGAAGATCCGCGGCACGGCCACGAGAATCGTCGGCTGAACCTCCGCGAGCTCCTCGAGGAGCTTGGTCGGATCGCTGCAGATCGCGACTGAGCAACCCATGCTGATCAGACCGTGCACCTCGGCGGTCTGGCCGTAGGAGTGAGCCCAGGGGAGGAACGACAGCGAGCGATCTTCGGGATCGAACGTGAACACCTGGTGCAGCGCCGAGATGTTCGACGCGATGTTCCGGTGACTGAGCATCGCGCCCTTGGGCAGGCCCGTGGTGCCCGAGGTGTAGATGAACCCGGCGATGGAGTCGGGATCGGGCTGGATCACAGGCGTGGGCGCGGCGTCGCCGTTCGCGAGCAGCGTGGACCAGCTGCGATCGTCGTGGGGGGTGAGCTCGAGCCCGAGGACGTGGCGCAACGACGGCAGTCGCGGCTTCATCTCCTCGACCGCGGCGAGCGCGACCGTGTCGGCCGTGAGCACGAGCTTCGCCTCGCAGTCGCGGAGGATGAACTCCCACTCCTTGGGGCGCTGCGCGCGGTACATCGGCACATACGCGGCGCCGAGGCCGTACGTCGCGTACGCGGCCACCGCCCACTCGATGCGGTTGTTTGCGACGATCGCGACGCGGTCGCCGGCGCCGATGCCGTAGCGCGCGAGGCCTCCGCGGCATCGGTCGACCAGTCGATGGAACTGCCCGTAGGTCGTCCACAACCAACTGCCGTTGCGCTTCTGGCCAAACAACGGGCGGTCTTGGTACCGCTCGCAGCTGCGGTCGCACAACTCGACGAGGTTCTGGAATTGCTGTCCCATCGCGCCCCCTTCTCGGCCGGAGTCACCAAGGACCAGGGAAAGCACGCCACGTGCCGTCGCGTTCGGGCGTTGCTGAGCACCCTCGAGCATTCATGTGGCGCACACCCTGCGTCACGCCGCGCAGGCGCGGCAGCGCGTGCGCCGTCGTGGTCACTGGTAGAAAGACGTCGCCGGGAACTCGGTGATCACGGTCGACGTGTGGTCCATCCAGACGTCCACCGGCGCGTTCACCGTGGTCGAGACCGACCGACCGTACGAATCGAGCATGGTCACCGCGAGACGGTGACGGCCAGGGTAGAGCCCGACGGACGTCGCGAACACGCTGCAGGCAGGTGTGAGTGACGCCTCGACCTCACCGTCGGGTGCAGAGATCACGATCTGCGCCCAGGCGACCCGGTGCCAGCCGCAGGCCGCCGGATCGGTCGTCCCTTCGATCGACCAGCGCACGGTGAGTGTCCCGGTCGCCGGCTCCGGATCCTCGTGCACGATGATGCAGCCGGGCGCTGCGCCGAGCAGGGCGGCGAGCGCGATCGGCGCGAGAAGCTTGCGGTCCATGATGACCACCTCCTCGCCGCTCGCTTCCACGGATCCGCCGAAGGCGGGACGTGGGTATGTGAATTCGTCTGCGAGGGCGTGATTACCTGTGCGGAATGTGTGCGCGTTCGGGGTGACCGATCGCGTGGCGCGCCTGGGGCGTGCCCTTCTGCAGGGCCTCGCGGATCTCGAGCGGCGACGCCGGCTTGCCGCCGTTCGCCGACCCCCGCGTCGACTTGCGCGACCTCTTCTCACCGGGCTCGTGCTCCTCGTACGCGGTGTTCGACGTCTTGGCCGCGCGCTCGCTCTCGTTCGAGTCGGTCGGGTGTTCCACCGTGCCGTGGTCCTTGCGCTTGGTGGTCATGATCCGAATCCTCCGTTTTCGAGAGCTGCAACGCCGGTGCCCTTCAAATCTCCGCACCAACAGGGCTCTTCGTCGAGTGGTCGGATGCAGGCCGTGCGTCTTCCTGCAATCCAATGAATCAAAAGAGCGGGGCGCCCGCGCTCGCATGACGTGTCCGCGCGGGCAGGGGGCGTCCGGGCAGCACGACGTTCCAGTACACCCAGCGGAACGCGCGCTTGCCGAAGTGCGCGAGTCGACTCTGCTCGAGGAGCGGGAACCAGCCCATCCGTCCGGGGGATGGCGCGTGGCCGTAGTCGCGATCGAGCAGCACGGCTTTGCCGCCGCCCGTCTCGATGAACGCGCTCGAGTGCCCATCGAACGTCGGACGCAGCTCGAGCCCATGGACGAGGCGCACGAGGTTGTCTGCGAGCAGCTCGGCCTCGTAGTGCGCGACCGAACCGAGCTTGGGGATCGGTAGATCGGTCGCGTCGCCGAGCACGAACACGTTTGGCAGCTCCCTGGCCTCGAGCGTGGCGCGGTGCGTCCGTACGAACGCCCGCTCGTCACCGATGCCGGCCCGTTCGACGCATGCCGCGCCGGTGTGCGGCGGCACGACGCCGAGCACGTCGTACGGAATCGCGCGACCGTTGGGCGCGATCATCCGCTTGCCATCTCGATCCAGCGTGCAGGTGCCAAAGCTGCTCTCGACGACGATCTGCTTCTGCTCGAGCAGGTGCTGCAACGTAGCCGGGGTGACCTGGGCGTTCGGCGTGGCGAGCACGAGCTCGATGCGGTGCCGATCGCCGCGGCGACGGAACAGCTCGTCGGCCAGGAACAGCGTCTCGAGCGGCGCCGTCTCTGCCTTGATCGGACCGTCTGCGACGCTGACCACGAACCGACCCTCGCGGAAGCGTTCGAGACGGTGGCGCAGCGCCTGGGCACCCCCGAGCGTGTAGAGGTCGAACGCGTCTTGTCGGGCGTCCTCGCCGACGAGTCCAGGCACGAGGTCGGGCCGGACCCTCGCACCCGACGCGATGACCAGGAGATCCCACGCGAGCTCGCCGCCGGGCAAGAGCCCGAGGGTGCGCTTCACCGGGTCGATCCCCGAGACTTCAGCGTGGATCCACGCGATTCCGCCGCGCAACGTGCTTCGTCGAGGTCGCACGATCCGCGCTTCGTCGTGCTCGAACGGCACGAAGACGAGCCCGGGCTGGTACAGGTGCACGTCGCCCGAATCGATCACCGCGACGGACCAGCCATCCGGCAGGCTGCGAACCAGCTTGTTCGCGAGGATCGTCCCGCCCGTTCCGGCGCCCAGGATGACGATGCGCTTCATGTGGTGGGAGGCAGCAATCGCCGAGCCACGCGATAGTCTTGGTCTGGACGGGCGTGTGAGCGCGCATGCCGTTCGTTGACGCGAAGTCGATGCGTCGGATCGATGTCAGGACGGACCTGTCGTCGCTGCCGCCTGAGAATTTCACCACGGAGGCACGGAGACGCGGAGGTCGGGACTGTCTGCCGATGGAGACAGATTCCTCACGTCCGCCATCCGAGCGCAGACCTCGACGAGGCGCTGGTCGACGAGAGTGCATTTTCGGTCGGCGCGAAGCGAGCGGCAGCACCACTCTCGAACTCCGTGCCTCCCCGCCTCCGTGGTGAACTCTTCTTCTTCGGGACGACGCGAGGAGTCGGTGTCAGGATCTGGTCGACACCCTGACTCAGAACAACGACGGTCGCCCCTCGGCCGGGAACGTCAGCGTGAACGCCGCGCCCTCGCCCGGCGCGGTCTTCAGCGCGATGCGGCCACGGTGGCGTTGGACGAACGCATACACCATCGCGAGGCCGAGGCCCGTGCCCTCCTGGCCCTTGGTGGTGAAGAACGGCTCGAAGACGCGGTGCTCGATTTCGGGGGACATTCCCGGTCCGTTGTCGGCCACCGTGAGGAACGCGTTCCCCTCTTCGGTCGTGCCGGTCGACACCGTGACGGTGCCACCCGTCGCCATCGCGTCGATTGCGTTGACGATCAGGTTCACCACGGCCGCGACCGCCTCGCTGGCCTGCAGCGTGACGGTCGGCGGAGTGCCGAACCTCTCGACCAGCGTGTAATGCAGGTCGTGCTTGGACCGCGTGCGTGGCCGGCAGATCTCGAGCGCTTCGTGGCAGATGCGGTTCAGGTCCGTGGTCTCGACCCGTCCCGCGGGGGCCTGCCGCGAGAAGTCGCGCAGTCGCTCGATGGTCTCGAGCCCCCGCTGCAACACCCGGCGCATCTCGAGCACCGAGTCGAGGGCGTCGATGTTGTCCTTGGGGATCGCGCGCTGGAGGAACTGCAGGTGCAGCGCGAGAGGGTTGAGGATGTTCTTGAGGTCGTGCGAGACGCCCGCGGCCATCTCACCGAGCGCGCGGAGCTTCTGGCTGCGTTCGAGCACCTCGCGCGAGGCGCGCAGCTCGGCATAGCCCTTGGCGAGCTCGGTGTACCGGGCGGCGGTGTTCAGCCCACTCGCGGTGAGACCCGCCAGCGCATGCGCGAAGGCCAGCTCGAAATCGTCGAGAACCTTGTCCTTCGGGAAGACATAGATGACCGAGCCGAACAGGCCTCCGCCCGAGGTGAGCGGGACGACCACTGGAAACGCGTCGCGACAGGGGGAGTCGGGCCGGTCGGCGATGCACGCCCGCAGGAGCTCGTCGCCGAGCTCGGGGCCGATCGCGTCGGTGTCCTCCCCGGGAAAGCCGGGGATTTCCTCCGGGACGTTTTCGGAGGCGACGATACGAGCGCTGCCGTCCTCGCCGATGCCCACGGCCACGGCGGCGCGCGCGCCGAGATGCTCCACCGCGGCCCGGGTGAGCTCGCGGAAAATGACCCCTGGTTCGGCGCCGCCCGAGAGGAGCTCGCCGAAACGGCTCAGCACGGCGAGCGAGTGCTCCCGACGAGGGTCCGACACGGTAGCGGAGGTCATAGCCTACCTGCGGCCGGGCGGTGTAGCGTGGCGTGCATGCGCCGCGACCCGACCCCCGCGCGATCCCTTCGCACGAGGCTCAGCTTCGACGAACGTGAGTTGCAGAGCAGGCGGAACTTCTTCGGGATCACCGACGACGACCTCGCCCGGCTGGCTCGGCTCGAGCCATTCGCCCACAAGCACATGGACGACGTCGTCGAGGAGTTCTACGCGCTCCTCCTCGGCCACCCCGAGACCAAACGGTTCTTCCCCGACGACGCCACGGTCCGCCGGGTCAAGAGGCTGCAGCGCGAGTACTTCGTCGCCCTCTTCGCCGGCCGCTGCGACCTCGAGTACGTCGAGAATCGCCTGCGGGTGGGCGCCGTGCACGAACAGATCGGCATGGCGCCGCGCTGGTACATCGGCGCGTACCGCAAGTACCTGTCCCAGCTCATCGAACGCATGACCGGCGACCTCGGCCACGCGGACGCGACGGCGGCCTACGAGAGCGCGCTGAAGCTCGTGATGTTCGACATGTCGCTCGCGATCGACGCGTACATCGCGGCGAACCTCGAGACCCTCGGCCGCCATCAGGCAGCGATTCGCGAGCTCTCCACGCCCGTCATCAAGGTGCAGGACCGCATCCTGCTCCTGCCGCTCATCGGCGCCATCGACAGTCAGCGTGCCCAGCAGGTCATGGAGACCGTCCTCCTCCGCGTCATCGAGGAGAAGGCCAAGGTCATGATCATCGACATCGCTGGCGTACCCGTCGTCGACACCAAGGTCGCCGATCACCTGATGAAGACCACCGCGGCGATGCGCCTGGTCGGCGCCCAGACCATTCTCACCGGCATCAGCGCGCAGGTTGCTCGCACGATCATCCAGCTCGGCGTCGACATCTCGTCGATGCACACGCTGGCCCGCTTGCAAGACGGCATCGAGCTCGCGCTCTCGATGCTCGGTCTGCAGATCCTCCCCGCCAAAGAGCCGAACCCATGAGCGCCCATGGTCCGATCCCGATTCTGCGCGTGGGCTCCAACCTGCTCACGACCATTCACATCGACCTGCACGACACCGTGGCCGAGGCGTTCCAACAGGACGTGCTCCTCTCGATCGAGCGCACCGGCGCCACGGGTCTGGTGATCGACATCACGGGGCTCGACGAGGTCGACACCTACGTTGCCCGCATCCTCGCCGACACCGGCCGGATGGCGAAGCTCATGGGTGCGCAGACCGTGGTGGTCGGAATGCGTCCGGAGGTCGCGGCAACATTGATTCGGATGGGTTACCTGATGGAAGGCGTCGAGACCGCCCTCGACGTCGACGAAGGCCTGGCGCTGTTGATCGACCGCCAGAACAAGAAGCGCCGCGGCACCTGAGGCACAGTCGTGGTCGAAATCGTTCAGAGCTGGGAGCTGCCGATTGCGCGCGAGGAGGACATCGTCTTCGTCCGACGCAAGGCGCGCGCTCTTGCGCAAGAACGAGGCTTCGACGCGTTCGCCACGGCCGCGCTCACCACGGCCGCGTCCGAGCTCGCCCGCAACGTCTGGGTCCACGGCGGAGGTGGCAAGGCCATCATCGAAGAGCTGACCGACGGCTACCGCACCGGCATCCGCCTTACGTTCGCGGACGAGGGACCGGGCATCGCAGACGTGGATCGTGTCATGCAGGGTGGGTTCAGCACCGCCCGATCCCTCGGCCTCGGCGTGAGCGGAACACGCCGGCTCGTCGAGGAGTTCGATCTGCAGACCCAGCCGGGCAAGGGCACGAAGGTCATCATCTGCAAATGGACGCGCTTCTGATCGAACGCTGGCTCGAGGGCGCGCCATTCTTGTCGAGTGCAGACGAGGCGAGCCCCGCGGCCGCACGAGACGCGTTGCGCTCGATGGCGTCCGCCCACGGCCTCGGAGCCGAAGCCATCGCCGAGATGGTCCTCGTGGTCAGCGAGCTCACGACCAACCAGCTCCGACACGCGCGCTTCGGCCGCATCGCGTTCCGCGCCATCGAGCGTGACGGTGTGCCCGGCATCGAGATCATCGCCGCCGATCGGGGACCCGGCATCGAAGATCCCACCGCCGCGCTCCTCTCGTTGCCGCGCACGACCGGCAGCCTCGGCGCAGGTGTCGCGAGCGTGCTCAAGTTCTCGCACGAGGTCGACTTCGACGTCCGGATGGGGGAGGGCACCTGTGTGTGGGCTCGCCGCTTCGCCCGCCCGGTCTCGCGTCGTCGCGAGGTCGCGGTGCTCTCGCGTCCCATCGTCGGGGAGCCCAGGAGCGGCGACGACGCGACGTTCTTCCGACGCGACGACCTGCTCTACGTGGCGATCGCCGACGGGCTCGGCCACGGCGGGCCCGCGCGTGAGGCCGCGAGCGCGGCCATCGAGGTGGTTCGTCGCCCGTTCGCCGATCATCACGAGGTGTTCGCCCGCACCCACGAAGCGCTCGCGAACACGCGCGGCGCCGTGATGACCCTCGTCGAGATCGACGAGAGCGCGAAGGTCGTGATGCAGACCGCCGTCGGCAACGTGTCCGCGATGGTCGTCGGCAAGGGCGGCGTGCGCACGTTCATCGCACCTTCCCTGGTGCTCGGCCCGCAGCGCGACGTGGTCCGCGGAAAGACCCGCACCGAGCGCCACCAGCTCTCGTCCCCGTACGACATCGTCCTCCTGTTCTCCGATGGTCTCACCACCAAGACCAGGCTCGACGTCCGCGATGAAGTCGTTCGCGCACACCCGCTGTGCATCGCGCACCATCTGCTCGAGCAGTTCGGTCGCGACAGCGACGACGCGACCGTCGTGGTCGTTGCCTGATACAGTGGCCGGCGCCCGTGCAAGATTCGCACGGGCCCACGTCGTCGCTCACGCTCCTCCAGGCGCCCGTGGCCGGACTCTTGCTCCTTCGAGCATCGTCGCGGAGGGCTTCCGGTCATGGCCGACTCTCTGACAGCACTCGAGGCGCTGCACGGTTCCAACGCGCGCCAACTCAATGGTGCGGTCGAGGAGATCGGAGCGGCCATCGCGCGGGCCCGCGAGGGCGAAGTCGTGGCGCACGACGCCGCCATCGGCGCGATTCGTCTGCTCTCGAGCGTCTTGCGAGAGGACGGTCACGAGCTCGCTGCCGTCCAAGCCGAGCGACTGCGCGTCCTCCTCGAGGCCGGCAACGTCGACGGGTGGGGGCCTGCGGTGGACGCCGCGCTGGCGAGCCTTCGCTACGAGGTGAGCAGGCTCACACGCAGTCGGCGCAGCTCGACCTTCCCGGCCGCGGTCGCCGCCGCGCGCGTGATCGTGCTCGATCCCGACGGGGTCGACTCCGAAGAGCTCGCGGAGCAACTCCGGGCGCAGCTCGTCGATCCCGTGATCGTGCGCACCGTCGACGACGCAGTGGCCGAGGTCAGCCGAAGGACCCCCGACGCGATCCTCGTCGACGCAGACCCGAGCGCGCCCGAGGGCGTCGTGCACCTCGCGAGCAAGCTGTCGACGCTCCCGGGGCCGCGGGTGCCCGTCGCGGTGATCGCGCCCGACGGCCTTCCCGAGCACCGGGTCGCGGCGGCGAAGGCGGGCGCGCTCTTGTACCTCGAGCGTCCGCTCACCGCCGAGACGATCGGCCTCGCGCTGCGGCGCCTCGTCGACACCCGGCGCGGCGCGATGCCCAAGCTGCTCGTGCTCGACGACGAAGCGGAGTATCGCGCGGCGGTCGCACGCGTGCTGGCGGCCGAGGGATTCGAGGTGCACGAGCTCGGCGATCCGCGTCGCGTGCTCGAGGTGCTCGACGAGGTCCGGCCGGACGTGCTGCTCGTCGACGCAGGAATGGAACACCTCACGGGCTACGACGTCTGCCGCATGCTCCGTACGAGCGCACAATGGCAGGAGCTGCCGATCCTGTTCGTCACCAGCCGTACCGACATCGAGAGCAAGCTCGCCGCGTTTCGAGCAGGCGCAGACGACTACGTGACCAAGTCGGCCGACGCCGAGGAGCTCATCGCCCGTACCCGTGGCCGCTTCGAGCGCACCCGGCTGCTCCGCGACTACGGCGACCGCGACTTCCTCACGGGGCTGCCCCGGCGCAGCGCGTTCCTCGCTGCGTTCCTCTCCACGCTCAACCAGGCGCGACGCCGCGACCGACCGGTGGCGCTCGCGGTGCTGGATCTCGATCGCTTCAAAGACGTCAACGACGTGCACGGCCACCTCGCGGGCGACCGGGTGCTGATCGCGATCGGCAAGCTGCTCACCACGCGGTTCCGCGCCGAAGACGTGCGCGGTCGGTGGGGCGGAGAGGAGCTGGTCATCGCGTTTCCCGACAGCGACGCAGCGGAAGTCGTGCCCGCGCTCGAGCGTCTGCTCGAAGAGGTTCACGCCCTGGAGTTCGCGGGCGAGAACGGGACGTTCCAGGTGAGCTTCTCGGTCGGTGTCGCGGACTTCCCGACCGACGGGAGCGGCCCCGCCGACCTGTTCGCGGTCGCCGACCGTCGCCTCTACGTGGCCAAGCGACTCGGTCGCGCGCGCGTGGTCGCCGAAGGCTGAGGTCGTCAGGCGCGCCCGGTGCGCGTCAAACGAACGCGGTGCGTCGCGACCGAGCAGGGATGTTGGCGATTCGCGAGCGCCGCCGCTGTCTCGCGATGGGCCCCATGCTTGCACGAGCCTCGTGCATGGAGACGCGCTACCGGGTGTTGCCTGCGGTACGCGGGTACAAGGTCTTCGACGAGGCGACGGGGCGTGCGTTGAGCATCCACGCGCGCCGCGACGATGCCCTCCTCAGGGCGAACATGCTCGCGCGAGCTGAACACGTCGAGGTCGAGGTCCTCGACGAGAACGGCGAACCGATCACCGAATCGAGCCTGCGCCGAGCGCGCGAGGCCGAGGGCGCCGAAGCCGGGGTCGAGCTCGTCGACGAGCCCGGCATGGAGCGCATGGACGACGATCCCGTGCTCGAGCACCTCGACGAGATGTTGTGATGAACCCGACGGCGCCCGCGGTGCCGCACGACCTCTCGGGTCGTCGCGTCCCGTTCGTGTGCGCCGCGGTGTTCCTCGCCGCATGGACGGTGGCAGCGATCGAGCCGCGCTTTCCGCGCGCGTGGCTGCTCGAGAACCTGCCGCTCCTGCCCGCGCTGCCGTTCCTCTTCGTGCTCTACCGTCGGCGTCGCCTGTCGGATCGCGCGTGGGTGCAGGTCACCGCGTTCCTGCTCCTTCACGTCTACGGTGCCCACTACACCTACGCCAACACACCGATTGGATTCTGGTTGCAGAGCTCGCTCGAGCTGCACCGCAACCACTACGATCGCTTCGTGCACTTCGCCTTCGGGCTCCTGCTCGTTCAGCCGTTGCGAGAGCTCTTGCCGCAGCCCACCGTCCGTCGTGAGCTGTTCGTCGCTGCCGCGATGATCGGTACGCTCTCGCTCGCCTACGAGCAGCTCGAATGGATCACCGCGGTGCTCTCCGACCCTGCCGCGGGCGCGGCGTTCCTCGGCGCGCAAGGTGACGCGTGGGACGCGCAGAAGGACGCGACCTGCGCGACGCTCGGCTCGCTCGTGGCCGTCGTCATTTCGTATCCATGGAGGGACAGCGGATCGCCCGCACGACGCCGGTGACGGAGCCTTCGGGGAACACCAGGGACACCGAGACGTCGAACGAACACGACAGCGCGGCGTCGGGCGCGGCGCACGCTTCGAGCTTGCCGAGGTCGACCTTGACGTCGGTCGCGGTGGACTTGATCGGCAGCGCCGGATCGAACCCGAGCAGGGTGGCCTTCGAGCCGGGGTAGCTCGTCGCCGCGAGCTTCCCGGGGAGGCCGGCGATCACCACCGTCGCCTGAGGATCCTTCTTCGGCGGCGGGCAGCTTCCGTCGCTGCCGGCGTGCAGCTCGAGCGCCGTCGCGGTCGGCCCCGCATCCCCGAGGTCGTAGCCGAAGAACGCCCGGTCGAACGTCCACGTGCGCCCGGACAACTTGCCGACGGCGCCGGTCGCCGCGACGGGCTCGCGCGCACAGATCTTCCCGATCGTGGCGACGTCCACGCAGCGCGGGAGCTTGTCGCCGCAGCCGGCCGCGCACGGCCCCGAGCACACCATTCCGGTCGCCGCATCGACGCAGAGCCCGCTCTCGCAATCGAGCGCCGACGAACATGGATCGACCCCCGCCTTGCCTGTCCCCCGCGCACCGAGCTGGCAGGTGCAGCCGTCGGCAGTGCAATCGCAGCGTTGCCCGATTGGGCAGTCGGTGTTGAACACGCATGCGGCACCGGTCTCGACGGCACTGGCGTCGGCGGGCGTGGACGCGGACGCAGGGGGATCGCTGGAGCAACCGAGAAAGGTGAAGAGGACCATGCACGACAGGCGCGGCATGAAGGGAAGGGTAACACCGCGGGCCGAGACGACTTTTTTCGGACGCCGCACCCGCGCGGTGGCAAGGTCGCCGCGGGCATGGGAGACGAGGCGATCATCTCGGTACGGGGTCTGAGCAAGACCTACGCGTCCGGCTTCAGCGCGCTGCGTGACGTCGACCTCGACATCCGTCGTGGAGAGATCTTCGCCCTCCTCGGCCCGAATGGGGCCGGCAAGACCACGCTGATCGGGGTGATCTGCGGAATCGTGAACCCCACGAGCGGCACCATCCTCGCCGATGGCCACGACATCGTTCGGGACTACCGCGCGGCACGCTCGAGCATCGGCCTCGTTCCCCAAGAGCTCTCGACCGACATGTTCGAGACGGTGTGGGACACCGTCTCGTTCAGTCGCGGCCTGTTCGGAAAGCCGAAGAACCCGCAGTACATCGAGCGGGTCTTGCGCGACCTCTCCCTCTGGGAGAAGCGCCACGACAAGATCATGACGCTGTCCGGCGGGATGAAGCGCCGCGTGCTGATCGCCAAGGCCCTGTCCCACGAGCCGCGCATCCTCTTCCTCGACGAGCCGACCGCCGGCGTCGACGTCGAGCTCCGTCGCGAGATGTGGAAGATGGTTCATGCCCTCCGCGCGACGGGCGTGACGATCATCCTGACCACCCACTACATCGAAGAAGCCGAACAGATGGCCGACCGCATCGGCATCATCACCAAGGGCGAGCTGGTCCTCGTCGAGGACAAGGCCGTCCTGATGAAGAAGCTCGGCAAGAAGCAGCTGATTCTCACGCTGCAGCATCCCCTCGACCGAGTGCCCGATGGACTCGAAGGCTCCGCCCTCGAGCTCGCCGCCGACGGCAGCCAGCTGATCCACACCTTCGATGCAACACGCGAGCACGCCGGCATCGCCAGTCTGCTCCGGGAGCTCGCCGCGCACGGCATCGAGATCAAGGACCTGCAAACCCGCGAGAGCTCGCTCGAGGAGATCTTCGTCAGCCTGGTGGAGTCCCGGTCGTGAACCTGCACGCCATTCGCGCGATCTTCACGTTCGAGATGGCTCGTTGGTTCCGCACTCTCCTCCAGAGCATCGCGGCCCCGGTCATCTCGACGTCGCTCTATTTCATCGTCTTCGGCGGAGCGATCGGCTCGCGGATGCAGCAGGTGGAGGGCGTGCAGTACGCCGCCTTCATCGTCCCGGGTCTGACCATGTTGTCGCTCCTCAGCGAGAGCATCTCCAACGCGTCGTTCGGTATCTACATGCCGCGGTTCGCCGGCACCATCTACGAGGTCCTCTCGGCGCCCGTCTCGTGGGTCGAGCTCGTGTGCGGCTACGTCGGCGCCGCAGCGACCAAATCGCTGCTCCTCGGCGCGACGATCCTCGGCACCGCGCGGCTCTTCGTCCCGTACCACGTCGCCCATCCGGTCTGGATGATCGCGTTCCTCGTGCTCACGGCGGTGACCTTCAGCCTCTTCGGCTTCATCATCGGTCTCTGGGCCGACGGGTTCGAGAAGCTCCAGCTCGTGCCGATGCTGATCATCACGCCGCTCACGTTCCTCGGCGGCAGCTTCTACTCGATCCGCATGCTCCCGCCGTTCTGGCAGAAGGTCACCCTCTTCAATCCGGTGGTCTACCTGGTCAGCGGCTTCCGCTGGAGCTTCTTCGACAACGCCGACGTCCGCGTCGAGATCAGCGTGGGCATGACGCTCGTCTTCTGCGCCGTCTGCCTGGTCGCGGTTCGGTGGCTCCTCAAGACCGGGTACCGACTCAAGGCGTAGAACGCCTCTCACCCGCACGATCCGCAGGGATTCCCTCTCCCCCCGGCTTGAAAGCCGGGGCCCAATCGCGCGTTTCGATTGAAGCCCGCTCCCGCGGGCTCCTTCGCGCAGGTCCTCAGCTGCGTCGCGTCGCCGCTGCGCCCACCCAAGGAGCCCGTCAGGGCTTCGAGCTGAAGACACGTGCATCGTGCGATTCGCGATCGGGCCCCGGCGTTTACGCCGGGGGGAACGGGCCACCAGATTCAATACGGTGCGAAATGCTCTTCGGATCGACTGTGGATCAGCGCCCGTGCCGCCGCGCGAGGTCCCGCGCCGCGATCATCCTCCGCGCCGTCCCCTCGTCCCGCCTCAGCTCCTCGATCGTCATCGGCATCCGCCAGGACCAGTTCATCTCGCCCACGACGCCCGGCACGTTGATCCGATCTTTCGATCCCCACAGATCCTGGATCGGCAATAGCGTCAGCTCCGAACCGGCCGAATACAGCGCATCGAGCAGCGCGTCGTGCACTCGTGGGGTCAGCCGATCCACGTCGCGATCGCCCGAAACACCCCGCAGCTGCGGGATCTCGGCGAGCGCGTGGCGTCGCTCGTCGTAGGGCATCGTCTCCCACCACGTGGCCAGCGTGACGGTGTCGTGCGTGCCCGAGGTGGCGAGCGAGACGTACGGGTACGTCGCGGGATCGCGGAACACTTCCCCGTCGCGTTCCCACATCATGACCTTGTACCCCGCGAGCGCGAGCTTGGTCAGCGAGGTGCGGACGAACTGCGGGATGGTGCCGAGGTCCTCGGCGATCACGGTCGCGCCCACCCCTTTGGCCGACGAGATGATGGCGTCGAGCACCTTCTCGCCGCGAGCGATCTGTGCGGGCTCCTGATCGGGCATCCAGAACGGCGCGCCGCCGGTGCGCGGGCGCACGTACATGCGGTAGTAGCCGACCAGGTGGTCGACGCGGAAGCGATCGAACAGCCGACCCATGTGCGCGGAGCGGCGGCGCACCCACGCGAGATCGTCCTTGTCCATCGCGGCCCAGTCGTAGGCCGGCAGACCCCAGTCCTGTCCATCGGGCGCGAGCGCGTCGCCCGGGACGCCGAGCGTCGCGTCGACGAAGAAGTCCTTGCGGTCGCCCCACACGTCCGCGCTGTCGACGCCGACCATGAAGGGCAGGTCGCCCATCAGCTCGACGCCCATCGCGTTGACCGTCTTGCGGGCCTTGGCCCACTGCTCGTGCGCGATCCACTGGACCCACGCATGCAGCAGCGCCTCGCGACCGAGCTCGCTCTGCGCACGCGCCAGCGCGGCCGCTTCGCGATCGCGGATGCCCGCCGGCCAGCCGCGCCACCAGTTCTCGGCGTGGCGCGCCTTGAGCGCACGATAGAGCGCGTAGTCGTTCACCCAGGCGGCGTTCTCCGCGACGAACCGCGAGAAGCTCTGGGCTCGCTCCGACTTCTTCTCCCAGTGATCGACGAAGAACCGGTCGAACGCGGCGCGCAGCATGCGGCGCTTGAGGGCGCGGACGGTGTGGTACTCGACGTTGCTGGCAGCGCGGATGCGCGCGAGCGTCGCGTCGGGATCGGGGCCGATCAGCGCGTGGCGCTCGTCGTCGGCCAGGTCCTCGAGCTGGTCGACCGCGACGTACATCGGATCGATGGCGAACGAGGTCGACGCCGAGTAGGGGCTGGTCTCGCCTTCGGGGAGGTCGCCGAGCGGCAGCAGCTGGATGAGGCGCTGTCCATGCTCGACGGCCCAACGTGCGAGCTCCGGCAGGTCGGCGATGTCGCCGATTCCGAGAGAGCGCGAGGTGCGAACCGAGAACAGCGGGATGAGAATCCCCGCGGTCTTGTGGGGCGACGGCCGTGAGGAGACGTGTTGCATGCGCGCCCTCGGACCTACCACGGTCCGCACCTCTCGTGGATGGGCTCCACGGACGAGCCTGAAATTCCGCCCCGGACCCCCTGGTGTCGCGGCGCGAGCTGGCCGTTAATCGCATCGATGTCGACCGCCATCGAGTTCCTCGGTGGACCCCGCTTCGAGGCCCGCCGGCGGATCGGAGCCGGAGGTTTCGGCATCGTCTACGAGGCGTGGGACCACGAGCGCGGGGCCGAGGTCGCCGTCAAGACGCTCGCACGCCTCGATCCGGCCGCCCTCTACCGCTTCAAACGGGAGTTCCGCGGCCTCGCCGACGTCCGTCACCAGAACCTCGTCGAGCTGTACGAGCTCGTCTCCGCAGGCAAGGACTGGTTCCTCGTCATGGAGCTCGTGCGAGGCGGTGACTGCCTGCAGTGGGTGCGTGGCGATTACGCGCGCCTCCGCGACGTGCTCGCCCAGCTCACCGAAGGGCTCATCGCCCTGCACACGGCGGGCAAGCTGCACCGCGACGTCAAGCCGTCGAACGTGCTGGTCGAGGACGAGACCTCGCGGGTCGTGCTGGTGGACTTCGGCATCTCCACCGAGCTCGAAGACCACTCGGCGAAGAACTCCGACGCGAGCCTCATCGCGGGCACGCCCGAGTACATGGCCCCCGAGCAGGGGACCGGCGACACGCTCACCGAGGCGGCTGACTGGTATGCCGTGGGCGTCCTCCTCTTCGAGACGCTCACCGGCCGCCTGCCGTTCGTCGGGGCACCGCTGCAGATCCTCCTCGACAAGCAGCGGCTGGAAGCGCCGCGTGCGAGCGATTTCGTCAAAGGCATTCCACCCGATCTCGCCACGTTGTGCCTCGATCTACTGCGCACGCGCCCGGAGTCACGGCCCAACGGCAAAGAGGTGTTGCGTCGCCTCGGCCGGTCCGATGCCCAGCGCTCCGTCTCGGGCATGCGCGCGGCGGTTCCGACCACGCGTGCGGAGCGGGCGCTCCTGGTCGGGCGCGACGCCGAGCTGCAGACCATCGGCGAGGCCTACGAGGCGTCGCGGGGCGGAAGGCCCACCACCGTGGTCGTCAGCGGTCGTTCGGGCATGGGCAAGACCGCGCTCGTGCGCACGTTCCTCGATCGCATCGAGAGCGGCGCGATCGTGCTCTCCGGACGTTGCTACGAGCGCGAGTCGGTGCCGTACAAGGCGCTCGACGCGGTCATCGACGAGCTCAGTCGTGCGCTGTTGCGCCTTCCTGCCCGCGAGGCCGCGGCCGTGGTCCCGCGCGACGCCGCGGCTCTGGTTCGGCTGTTTCCGGTGCTCCAGCGGGTCGGTGCGATCGCCGAGGCACCGCGTCGGGCGATCGGGAACGCCGATCCGCAGCAGCTCCGGATGCGTGGCTTCGGCGGGTTGCGCGAGCTGCTCGCGCGTCTCGCCGATCGCCATCCGCTCGTCGTGTTCATCGACGACCTCCAGTGGGGCGACGCCGACAGCGCAGCGTTGCTCGCCGAGCTCGCCGCGCCGCCCGATCCACCGAGCTTCCTCTTGATCACCAGCCATCGCAGCGGCGAAGAGAGCCCTCCGCTTCGACTGCTGCTCGGCGGGACGGATCGCCCGGCCGCACCCGGCGCGTACGACAAGCGTGACGTCATGCGGATCGAGCTCGGCCCGCTGTCGAACGACGACGTCCGAACGCTCGCTTCGACGCTGCTCGGCACCGGCTGTCCCCCCGCTCTGCTCGAGGGCATCGTCGAGGAGTCGCGCGGCACACCGCTGCTCGTGCGCGAGGTCGTCGACAGCGTCCAAGCGGAGACCGGCTCGTTCTCCTCGCAGTTCCGCCTCGAGGACATGCTGCGGAGCCGCCTCTTGTTGTTGCCGGCGCCCGCGCGCCGCCTCATCGAAGTGTTGTCGGTCGCCGGTCGCCCGATTCGCCTCGATCACGCGATGGGGGCCGCCGAGCTCAGCGGCGACGAACGACGCGAAGCGCTCGATTACCTGCGGGTGGCGAGGCTCGCGCGCGCGTCCGGCGCCCGCGGCTCGGACACCGCCGAGACGTCGCACGATCGTGTGCGTGAAGCGGTCGTCGGACAGCTCGATCCCGAGGCGTTGAAGGAGACCCACGGCGCGCTCGCGCGAGCGTTGCGCGAATCGGGCGGCGCCGATCCCGAAGCGCTGTTCGTCCACCTCGACGCCGCGGGCAGCCACGCGCTCGCCGCGCAATACGCCGAAGAAGCGGCCGCCAAGGCGACCCGCGCGCTCGCCTTCGATCGCGCCGCGCACTTCTACCGGAGCGCGCTCGATCGCGAAGAGGACGCTCCCCGCAAGAATCTCCTGCGCGAGGCGCTCGGCGACGCGCTCGCCAACGCGGGGCGGGGGGCCGAGGCCGCCGAGGCGTACCTCGCGGCCGCGACCGAGTCGACGGGCATGCCCTTGTTGGACCTGCGTCGACGCGCCGCCGAGCAGCTCCTGGTCAGCGGACATGTCGATCAAGGCATGGCGGCGATGACCAAGGTCCTCGAGCAGCTCGGGTTGCGGCTCGCATCTACGCCAACCCGCGCGCTGCTCACCCTGCTCGTCCTCCGCGTGTGGGTGGCCATCCGAGGCCTCGGGTTCAAGGAGGTCGACCCAGCGACGGTCCCCCCGCGCACGCTCGCTCGCATCGACGTCGCGTGGTCGACCGCCGCAGGGCTCAGCGTCGTCGACAACATTCGCGCGGCCGACTTCCAGACGCGGAACCTCCTCCTTTGTCTCCGCGCCGGCGAGCCCACCCGCCTCATCCGAGCGCTGGTGCTCGAGGCGGTGTTCGTCGCGCTGCGCGGTCCGAAGCACTATCCGCGCTCGCTCGCGATCACCGAGGTCTGTCGCGACCTGCAGCGTCGGCACCCCACTCCCGACGGCGACGTGATGATCGACCTCGCGGTCGCCTCGACGGCCTACTTCACCGGGCAGTGGTCCGACGCCGTGGCCGGCTGCACTCGGTTCCTCTCGCGCTATCGCGAGGGCATGTCGCGCCTGCAGTGGGAGCTCCGCTCGGTCCAGTACTTCGGACTGTGTGCGCTCCTCTATTGCGGGGAGCTCGGCGAGCTGGCCGAGAAGCTCCCCGCCTATCGCCGCGAGGCGCGCGAGCGCGGAGACCTGTACTTCGGCACCAACCTCGACGTGGGCGAAACGAGCGTCCATTGGCTGGTGCAGGACCAACCCGACGAGGCACGTCGGATCGTCCACGAGGCGATGGAGCGCTGGTCCAAGGGCACCGTGCAGGTGCAGCACTGGTATGCGCTGCAGTCGCTCGCGCAGATCGATCTCTACACCGGCGACGTCGAAGGCACGCTCGCGCGCGTGGAGCGCGATCTTCCCGCGATCCGTCGCTCGTTCCTCCTCCGGGTGCAGCACACCCGCATCAAGTCTCGTTGGCTCCGAGCCCGCTGTGCGCTGGCCCTCGGCGCGACCCACGTCGCCAAGGCCGAACAGGACGCGCGCGCCCTCGAGCGAGAGCACGCGCCGTGGTCGACTGCCGTGGCCAAGCTGGTGCGCGCAGGCGTCTACGCGCGTCGGGGCGAGAAGGACCGCTCGATCGCCGAGCTGAGGATCGCGATCGAGAGCCTCGAGCGCACCGGAATGCCGATGTTCGCGGCAGCTGCGCGCAGAGCGCTCGGCGTCGGGCTCGGCGGAGACGAGGGCGACGCGCTCGTCGCCGAAGCCGACGCGTGGATGCGCGAACGCGGCGTCCAAGATCCCGCCCGGTTCGCCCGCGTCTTCGCGACCGGTTGTCTCTGACTCGCGTTCCGCCGTGTTCCGAGGGCTGACACCCTCGCAAGCGCAGGCGCAGGCGCAGGCGCAATCGCAAGCGCAGGCGCAGGCGCAGGCGCAGGCGCAAGCGCGGGCGCAGGCGCATGGGCTCGCGCCCGCGCATGGGCAGATCGAGGTTCACTTGCGTGCGTTCTTCATGAGCGTGCCGACCACGAGGCCCATGGAGTCAACGAGCACGTGGGCCGGAGGCTCAATGTACCCGAGTGCGACTGCGACCTCGATGGCCGCGATGACCTCGCGCATGGAGCCTGCGCCGGTGTGATAGCGTGCGGCGCGATTTGGTCATGGGTTTCGGCGCGCCATCTCGTGCGCGGCGAGAACCGCCTCCTCGGCGCGACGGTCTTCGGCGCGCGGCTCGGCGCCGGTCACCTTGGTCACCACTCGCTCGAGCATGCGGAAGAACCGGAGCCGCGCGAACGGCTTGTTCAACCACCCGGTCGTGATGCAGTAGTGGTCGGTGTACGGAGCCTGGTGGTGGTGGGCGTGCCCCTCGGGCGACAAGATGAGCCCGCTCTTCTGCAAGGCGCGGATCCACCGCGGGTTCTTTGGGCGGTGCGCCCACGCGTGGATCTGGTTGGTGAGCACCGCGCCCGCGCCGATCGCCATCGCGAAGGCTTGCGCGAACACGCCCGCGCCGCCCCACAGGCCGTAGGCGAGCCAGGGGATCGCGATCATGCAGCTCGTCGCGTTCACCTCGACGACGTCATGACGGGTGATGGCCTCGGGATCGACGTGGTGCTCGCGAAACGTGCGGATCACCGTCGACCCGATGACTGGCCAATGCACCGAGCCCCACGTGTCGCCCGCCCAGTGGAACATGCCCGAGAGGAAGTCCATGGTGAGGAACCCGAGGAAGAGGGCTGCCACGATGGCGGCCGCGTGGGTCTGCGCTTGGGGCGCCAGACGCAGCCCGAGCCAGGCCATCTCCGTGAAGAACACGGCGAAAGCACCGAGCTCCACGCATCGGAACGCGAGCGAGTACCGACCCTGAAAGGACTGCGCTTCCTGCGTCTGAGCCATGCTTGCTCGGACAATACGAGCGTGGTCCCGTCGTGGATCGCTCGCGTCGTCCGGGCCCGTCCACTCCGCCCGGTGACGTCCCATCGCGGGAGGGAATCGACGCGCTGGGCGAGTTGGGGCAGCTTGCGCCCGGTGAGACCCCCCGAGGCCCCGCCCGAGGAGACGGAACCGCCCCGCATCCCGCGCGGTCCGTTCGTCGCCGCGGTCTCGGTGCTCGCGTTGCTCACGGTCACCTTCGCCGTGATCGCCCACTACGCCCGCGAGTCCGCCGCCCCTCCGGCCAAGACCGCGGCGCCCTGAGGTCACTTCTCGTCGATGGCCTTGTGGCGAGCCGGGCGCTCCTTCGGCCACTCCTCGAGCATGCGCTTGCCGCAGACCGTGCACCGGAACGCCGCGGCGTAGCGTGCCTCTTCGGCCGGCGTCATCGTCGCGGTCAGCACGCGGCCGCCGCATTGGGGACAGGTTCGGATCATCAGCGTGAGATGCGCGCGCGCAGGACGACCGCAGAGGCGGTGGCGAGCGTCAGCTCATTACCCGAGAGACGCGCTGGCGTCTGCCCGCCGTGCACCGCGGACTCGGTGTCGATCTCGACGTGCCAATCCCGGCCCTCGGGCGCCCTCGTCTCGGCGTGCGCGCTCAGATCGACCGTGCCGCCCCCGAGGAGGCCGATCACGAACAGGAGCGGCTCCCCCAGCCGACGCGGCCGACGCCGAATCGCCAGGAGCTGCTGCGGGAGCGCCACCACGTCGAAATCGACGCGTGCGGTCGCGGCCATCGGCGGCTCTTCGCGCCTCAGCTTCAACAGGGCGCGGTGCAGGGCGAACATCTCCTTGCCCGGCGAGCGTTCGAGCTCCGACCAGTCGATCTTGCTGCGACGGAACGTCTCCGGGTCCTGCGGATCGGGGATCTCGTGGCGTCGCGCGGGATCGCTGAACGCTTCGAACCTGGCGAACTCCGCGCGCCGGCCGTCGGTGATCAGACGTCCGAGCCCCTCGTGATGCGAGGTGAAGTATGCGAACGGCGACGACGACGCGAGCTCCTGCCCCATGAACAAGAGGGGCGTGCACGGGGTCGCGAGGAGCAACGTGACCGCCGCCCGGAACGTGCCGAGTCGCGCGCTCTCTCCGTGGTGGAGCCGATCGCCCTTGGCGCGGTTGCCGACCTGGTCGTGGTTCTGGACGCAGTAGACGAGCCGCGGCGGCGCGATGTCGAACGCCGGGGTGCCGCGCGGTTTGCCGTGGCTCTCCGATCGCTGTCCCTCGTACAGCCAGCCCTTATGGAGGATCTTCGCGAGCTCGGCCACCGAGCCCTCGAAGTCGGCGAAGTGCCCCTCGTGATCGCCGGCGAGGATGCGACGGACTTCGTGATGGAAATCGTCTGCCCACACCGCGTCGAGCCCGAAGCCTCCCCGGGAGACTTCCCGGACGATTCGTGCCTCGTTGCGCTCGTCTTCCGCGATGATCAACACCTCGCGCTCGGACGCGGCTGCGCGCGCAGTGTCGGCGATCTCGGTGAGCACGTGCGTGCCGCCGCCCTCGGCGCTGTCGTCGACGATGGCGTGTGTCGCGTCGAGCCGGAGGCCGTCGAAGTGGAAGTCGCGGATCCAGTACGCCGCGTTGTCGCGCAGATACGCGCGGACCGGCTCGGCGTCGTGGCGCAGCGCCGGTCCCCACGGCGTCGGGTGCCGCTCGTCGAACCAGCGCTCGGTCCAGGCGCGGAAGTGGTTTCCGTCGGGGCCGAGGTGGTTGTAGACGACGTCGAGCAGCACCGCGAGCCCGCGCGCGTGCGCCGCGTCGACGAGCGCGGCGAGGTCTTCGGGGCGCCCGTAGCAGCGCGCCGGAGCGAACGGACACACGCCGTCGTAGCCCCAGTTGCGATCGCCCGGGAAGTCCGCGATCGGCATGAGCTCGATGGCGGTGGCACCGAGCGCCCGCACGTGATCGAGGCGCTCGATCAGCGCGCGGAACGTCCCTTCGCTCGTCGCGGTGCCGACGTGCACCTCGTAGATGATCAGATCCTCGAGAGGGCAGCCGCGCCAGCGCGCGTCGGTCCACGAGAACCCGCGCAGGTCGACGAGCTCCGACGGGCCGTGCACCCCCAGCGGCTGGAACCGCGACGCCGGATCGGGGAACGGCCCCTCGCCATCGGGAGACAGCATGTAGCGATCGCCCACGCGGGAGCCGCTCACGTTGCCCACGTGATAGCCGTCGGGCTGCTTGGTGAGCACCACGCGTCGCACCGGGTTCGGCGGATCGGCGCGATCCACGAGCACCACCTCGACCCGCGCGCGATCGGGAGCCCACACCCGGAACGCGGCGCCCGTGCCGTCGAGCAGCAAGCGAGGACCGTGGGTGACGAGCCCGCCGTCGTTTCCGATCGACACGCGTCGCGTGTCGGGTGAATCGCTCTCGGGGCCGTCAGACCAGGAGCCAGACGGCGGCATGGAGTCGTGCGTCGTCATGGTGCGTACCCACGCCGATGCTAGCGCGCGATTACGAATTGCGGCGACAACGGAGGACGACGATCGAGAGCGCCTCGAGCGTCACCTCGTCGCGTGCGTGCGACGGACGGTTCGCTCGAGTCGAGTCGTGAGCGGTGTCGACGAGCCACTCCCAGTCGGCACCCCACTCGATCGCCGGCAGGCGGAAGACTCGCGCCGAGCGCTCGCCGTTGATCAAGATGAGGAGCGAATCGCCCTCGATCGGCCGCCCGAGCTCGTCGACCCCGAGGATCGCGTCGCCCCCGAGCAGAAACGCGATCGCGCGCCCCTCGGCGTCCCACTCCGCGCGGGTCATCTCCTCGCCGCTGGGACCGAACCAGGCGAGGTCCTTGAACTCGCTGCCGCGAACGTGCACGCCCTGGAAGAACCTCCGCCTCCGCAGGACGGGGTGCTCCTTGCGAATCGCGATCAGCTTCGAGGTCAGCTCGAGCAGCGCGCGCTTGTCGTCGTCGAGCTCCCAGTCGAACCACGAGACCTCGTTGTCCTGGCAGTAGGCGTTGTTGTTGCCACCCTGTGTCCTGCCGATCTCGTCGCCGCCGAGCAGCATCGGCACGCCTTGCGACAAGAGCAGCGTCGCGAGGAGGTTACGGACCTGCCGTTGCCTGATCGCGAGCACCGCGGGATCGGTGGACGGCCCTTCGATGCCGCAGTTCCAGGAGTTGTTGTTCGGGTCGCCGTCGCGGTTGCCTTCGCCGTTCGCCTCGTTGTGCTTGCGCTGGTAGGTGACGAGATCGGCCATCGTGAAGCCGTCGTGGGCGGTCACGAAGTTGATGCTGGCGTAGGGCCGACGCCCGCTCGCCTGGAACAGATCGCTCGAACCGGTGACGCGGAAGCCGAGCTCCCGCCGATGCGATTCGTACCCCGACCAGAACCTGCGGATGTTGTCGCGGTACTTCCCGTTCCACTCGGTGAACGCTTGGGGGAACGCGCCGACCTGATAGCCGCCGTCACCGACGTCCCACGGCTCGGCGATGAGCTTCACCCGCGAGAGCACCGGATCCTGGTGCACGATGTCGAAGAACGGCGCGGTCGGCGAGAACCCTCGCGAGGTGCGGCCGAGCGTGGTCGCGAGGTCGAAGCGGAAGCCGTCGACGTGCATCTCGGTGACCCAGTACCGCAAGCTGTCCATGATCAGCTTGAGCACCTGCGGATGCCGTGGATCGAGGCTGTTCCCAGTGCCGGTGAAGTCGGCGTAGAACCGGCGTTGCTCCGAGAGCCAGTAGTACGAGAGGTTGTCGAAGCCGCGGAACGACAGCGTCGGTCCGAGGTGGTTGCCCTCGCAGGTGTGGTTGTAGACCACGTCGAGGATGACCTCGATCCCCGCGGTGTGCAGCCGCTTGACCATCTCCTTGAACTCGCGCACCTGGCCGCCGCGATCCCCGCTCGCGGAGAACCGGTTGTCGGGCGCGAAGTACCCGAGCGTCTGGTAGCCCCAGTAGTTGGTGAGGCGTTTTTCGACGAGGAATGCGTCGTCGATCGCCTGCTGGATCGGGAGCAGCTCCACGCTGGTGACGCCGAGCTTCTTCAGGTGCGCGATCGCCGGCTCCGACGCGAAGCCCGCGTAGGTGCCCCGGAGCTTGGGCTCGATGTCGGGGTGACGTGCGGTGAAGCCCTTGAGGTGCACCTCGTAGAGAACGGTGTCGGTCCACGGCACGTCCGGCCTTCGATCGCCGTACCAATCGAACAAGTCGTTCACCACGACGGCCTTCGGGCATCCCTCGGCGCTGTCGTGCAGATCGCGCAGCAGGTCGTTGGGTGGAACGTGACCGAGGAGGTGCTTCTGGTGATCGAGCCGACCGACGACGGCACGCGCGTACGGATCGACCAGCAGCTTGGCCGGGTTGAACCGCAGCCCGTGCTCCGGGTCCCACGGACCGTGCGCGCGATAGCCGTAGACCGTTCCCGGCCCGAGCCCGGGGACGTACCCGTGGAAGGTGTGCGCGGTGGTCTCGGGCAGCCGAACCCGCATCGTCTCGCGCAACGTGCTCGCATCGAACAAGCACAAATCGATGGCGCTGGCGTGCGCCGACCACACCGCGAAGTTGACCCCATGGCCGTCCCACGTCGCTCCGAGCGGATCGGGTCGACCGGGCCGGACGATACCGGTCATCGGTGCGTTGGACGGGGGGGCGATGCTGGTGCGATTCACGTCTGGGTGAGAAGCGCGAGGGGGAATCGCGCGAAGAGAGCGTCGACGGCGAAGGCCGTCCCCCCCTCCCTCGGAATGACACGGCGACGCTCGCCCGAAAAGGCATCCCGGAGACCTTCTCCATCGGGCACCAGCTCGGCAACCTCGTCCGGCAGCGTCACCCACGTGTCCCGAAACGCCTCGCGTGCCCCGAGGATCGATGCACTCAGGCGTGGCGCCGCGATCATCGCCACGCGGCGGGCGTGCACCCGAGCGAACGCGACCACGTGTCGCGCCCGCGGCCCCACGACGTCGAGAGGCACGTACGTGCCGTCGCGGAACAACGCCGGCTCTCGCCTTCGCGCCGACAACGCGACGTGGGTGACGAACAGCTTGGTCCGCGGATCGTCGGGCCTCGCAGCGAGCTCGGCGACCAGCTCGGGCAGGGCGCTCTCCATGAGGCCACGCACCCCTTCGAGCAGCGCCGCGCGCTTCGGGTAGTCGACGGGCCTCCGGTTGTCCGGATCGACCAGCGACAGATCCCAGGCCTCGGTCCCCTGGTAGATGTCCGGCACCCCCGGGCAGGCGATCTTCAGCAGCTGCTGCGCGAGCGCGTTCATCGTGCCCACGCGCGCGATGCGGCGATGGAGGCGCCTCATCTCTTCGTGGAACGGATCATCGGCTGGCGCCTCGAGCACCGCGGTGACGAACCGCGCGATGGCCTCGTCGTAGGCCGGTTCGTGATTGGTCCACGAGTTGTTGACCTTGGCCTCCTTGGTCGCCTTCTGCATGTAGGCGACCATCCGGTCGCGGAACGACGCGAGCTCGTCGTTCGGCAGCGGCCAGCCCGGCGCCGCACCGAGCAGCGTCTGGTAGAACAACACCTCCTCGGCCGCGTCCGGGGCGAGCCGTCCACGCACCTCGACGCGCCGTCCGCGGTTGGCGTCGCGCGCGACCTCGAGGAACCGCTCCCAGGCGTCGGGGAGCTCCGAAAGCACGTCGATGCGGGCGCGAACGTCCTCGCTGCGCTTGGTGTCGTGGGTCGAGGTCGCGAGCAGAGACGCCGGGAACCGCTGGGCGCGTGCGGCGTTCTGCCGGTGGAACGTCTCGATCGGGAACCCGAAGTGCTCGGGCTCCCCGCCGACCTCGTTGAGGCTGACGAGCCGGTTGTAGACGTAGAAAGTGGTGTCTTCGAGCCCTTTGGCCATCACCGGCCCGGTCACCTGCTGCAGCTTCATGACGAACGCGAGGTGCTCGTGCAGCACCTCGTCGCTCGTCCCGAGCACCGGCTCCATCAGCAAGATGCTGCGCAAGAAGTCGAACGTCTGCCCCACGAGCTCGTCGTCACCCACGCGCGCGAGCGCGACCGCCTGCTCGATGTACTGCCGATCGCGCTCGTCGACCTCGGAGCCGTCCACGTACGTGCGGTAGACGGGGAACGCCGAGACCGTCTCCACGAGCGCGCGCCGCAGGCTGTTGACCGTGAAGTCCCGCGTGCGCCGGCTCCGCTCCGAGAGCGCCGACAGTCGATGCGCGAGCACGTTGATCTCGCTGACCATCGCCGTCTTCATGATCAACCGCTTGTTGGCACGAACCAGGGCGTGGAAGTCGAGGTCGCGCCCGAGCGCCGCGTGCCAGGTCGACTCGAGCCGCGCGGCGTTGGCGCGCTCGACGAACAGGCCGTTGAGCAGGTTGAGGAACTCGTAGCCCGTGGTCCCGTCGATGAGCCACCGATCGGGCACGCGCTCCTTGCGGCTGAGGATCTTCTCGACCACGACGAACATCGGACGCAGCAGCGGGGCGCCCGGCGTCGCGTCGACGCGCGCGCGGTAGAGAGACCGGAGCTCGCTCTCGGCCTCGGGGTCCACGCCGAGCCGGCGCGCCGTTCGGAGCACCACCTCCTCCTGGAGCTTCCGCAGATACTCCGCCGGATCGTAGAGGCCGTCGGGATGATCGATGCGCATGCCGTCGATCACGCCCTCTTCCAGCAGCTTCAGGTAGAGCCGATGGGTCTCCTCGAACACCCACGGGTCTTCTTGTCGGATCGCGGCGAGGCCGTTGATGTCGAAGAACCGGCGGTAGTTGATCTCCTCGCCGGCGACGCGCCAGTAGGCGACGCGGTAGGCCTGCTCCTCGAACAGCGCGTCGAGCAGATCGAACCGCGCGGGGTCGTCCGAGATCGGCGCGCCGCTCTCGTCGACACCATTGAAGGCAGACACCGCACGCGTCACGTGCGCGGCGATGGGCGCGCTCTGCTCGACGAGCGAAGCGAGCCGTCGCTTGACGACCTCCTTCTCCCGATGTCGCTCGGCGATCTTCGAGGGCACCCGGATCCCGCGTGACGGCAGGTTGTCGAGCGCCGTGATGATCGAGAGGAGCTCCTGCAGGTGCACGTGCTCGGCCCCGAGCTCTGCCTCGAGCGCCTCGAGGCCGTGGCGGAGGATCGCCATGTACGAGCGAGGCGCGACGGGCAGCCGCTCGTCCCAGTAGCGAAGCTGGAACGACGCGGTGAGCAGGCCCTCGACCCCTGCCAGGAGCTCGAAATGCAGCACGAGCTCGCCTCGCTCGAGCACGTGCCCGTAGTGATCGCCGAGCATCGGGAGGAGGATCTTCCCCGCCAGCTCGGGCTTCAGCGGCTCCCAGTCGATGTCGAAGAACGGCGCGTGGATCGACGCGACACCGTTCTCGAGCACGTCCATCCAACGTGCGTTCTCCTTCCCGATGCCGACGTGGTTCGGCACCATGTCGACCAGGAGGCCCATCCCGCGCGCACGGAGCTCGGCCGACAACGTTCGCAACGCAGCCTCGCCGCCGATCGCCTCGTCGATGCGGCCGTGATCCACGACGTCGTACCCGTGCGTGCTCCCGCTCCTGGCGCGGAGCAGAGGTGACGCGTACACGTCCGTAATTCCCAGCTCGTCGAGGTAGGGAACGATCCTTCGCGCATCGTCCAGGCCGAAGCCGGCGTGCAGCTGCAGACGGTAGGTCGAGATCGGGCGCCGGGTCCGCGCATGTTCGAGGACCCGGGCCAACAGAGCCCCGGTCGCTTCGCGTTCGTCCGACTCGTGGGCGCGTTCGTCAGCCAAGGCAACGCTTGGACGTCCGACCGCCTCTCGCGTCGCCGAGGGCCGTTTTTCCCCTCGGTCGCCCAGCGCAGGCACGTTCCATCTATCCAGATTACTAATAATTACGTTTCATCACGAAAGGTCGATCGGGGGTCTGAACAAAACGTCGCCCATCCTCCGGCATCGATGCACCATAGGAGCGTGCCGAAGGCGGTCGTCGTCCAGGACCTGAGCCGGGTGACTTTCGATCACGGGGGGCTCTCGTCCGTGACGTACACGCCCGAAGGCGTCGTCGTCTCCGTGCGCGAAGACGATCCTCGCACGCGCTGGCGCTACAAGTTCGTCAACGTCCAGGCAGTGCGCATCACTGCGAGCGACTGCTTCGACTACACCGGGGTGCTCATCGACAACAAGCTGAGCCGGCGCCTCGTCGAGATCTCCGGCTCCTCGTGGCTCAAGGCGTTGTCGGCCGAGCTGCGCGAGCACGATGCGGGATCGACCTCGATGGAGAAGAGCCGGCACTTCGTCCTCGCGTTCCACGATCAGGTGGTCGAGGTCGCTGCGTGGCAGGTCGACGCCGAGCCGGTGCAGCTGCGGTTCGTCGGCGGTCAGTGGGTCGAGTAGGCCTCACGTGCGGGGCGGCAGGTTCTCCGACGCGGAGATGACGTCGATCGACGCCGCTTGGCGGGCGAAGGCTCTCCCGCGTTGTCCGCTCGACGAGAAGCCGCTCCTCACGACCACGTGGGGCGATGCCCGTCGCAAGATGGTCTACTTCGTCTGCAGGGCGTGCGGCCGGATCGGCGCCGTGGCGTACGAGAGCGCCGATCCGACGGTGCCCGGGATCATCGCCCGCGAGTCGCGGCCCTCGCGGCCGCCCTCGCGGTGACGATTCCCAGATGACACGTCAGGAGGCTTCGCTCTGGCGACGGCGGCGGAGTGCGCTGCCGCCCTTTCGACCGGCCTCGCGCGCCTCTTCGCTCGTCCACTTGTGGGCGGTGCCGTTCTCGTGCGGACGACGTCCAGCGACGCTCGCGCTCTCGGGCGTGAACTTGTTCGCGGTGCCGCGCTTGTGAGCCGTCTTCCCGCCTTTGCTGCCGAGCGCCCGGCGGTCCTCGGGGCTCATCGCCGCGAACCCTCGGGGGCGGGGCGTGGCGGCCGCCTCGGTGGCCTTGGGCTGCGCGTTGCTCTCGGTGGCATCCGACATGTCGATTCCTTTCATCGCCCGCTTCTCGTGCGAGCGTCTCGGGGGCGTCCTCAAGCACGCTCGATGCCGGCCCCGAGCGTGTCCGGAATACCCGCTTGACGAGAGCTCGAGCCGCGGTGATGCGGACAACGGCGTGACTGTCCGACATTCTCGTCTTGCGACTTTTGTCTATGGTTCTGCGGGGGCTGATGCCCCCAGTCCTCACAGCGCAAGCGCAACGCGACGAAAATGTCTGTGAAGTATCCGCACACCTGGAGCGTATCGAACGGCGCCACAGTGCAACTATTGCTCACTTGGATGTGTCGCTTATGTACATGAAACCAGACCTGAGCTGAACCGTCTCATCCATGGTCTGCTTCACCACTCGCCCATGCCCTTCTCGCGACGCGGTCCCTTTCGCCCCAGCTCTCTGAGCATGCGAGCGGTTCGTCCCGCACCCGTGCTGACGGGCAAGGGGCCGCTGCTGAAGGCGCTCTCGCATGCGCTCGATGGCGAGCGCGCAGCGATCGAGTTCCTCCGCATGGTCCTCTGGGATGCGGGAATGGAGGCCGTGCCCGACACGCGCGAGCCGTATCAGGCGTTCGTTCGCGACGAGGTGCTGCCGCGCCTCATGCCTCTGGTGCGGCTCGACAAGATGCACGATCTCGTGCGCCGAACCATCGGGGAAGAGGGCTCGATCCACCCACCGCCGCTGAAGAGCCACGGCGCGGTTCCCGGGGAGCGAGCGGCGCCGGCGCGTCGCGCCCGCGTCGTGATCGTCGAGCCCGATGCCTTCCGCCGCATCGCGATCTCTCGCGAGCTCGTGCGTGCAGGCTTCGATGTCGAGGTCGTGGCTTCAGCCAACGAAGTGCTGCGGCTCGAGGCATTCCACGTGGTCGTCCTGCCGCTCGACGGCGAGGGCGAAGCGGTCGCGCGCAAGCTCGCCGAGAGCGGTACTCGTGCGGGATTGGTCACCTACGATCCTCCGAATCCCGAAGCTCGCGCCGCGATCAAGCGGACGATCGACGCGTGGCCGACCGACCGGGTGTCGATCGTGGCGCGGGACGCGGCGCCGGCGACCCTCTGCGCCCGCGTGAAGATCGTCGTCGGCTGAGTATCAGCGCAACGCACCATCGCCGACGCCTGCACCAACGTGCGTGGGCACCGTGCAAGCACGTGCATCACCGCATCCCCCAACTGTCCTCAACCGAGGTGTACTGGCTGCGGTGTGCTGTCTTCAGTTCGCGGCCGGCTTGTTGTGGCTGCGGGCGTGCGCCAGGCAGTACACCGTAGGCTTGCCGCCACACACCTCCTGGCAGGTGCACACGCGTAGGTCGGCGCCCTTGTCGTCGTCGGTGAGCCCACAGATCTTGCACTTGCGAACCGGACGCTCGTCGCGGTCCTCGTCACGCATCGCCGCGCGACGACGTTCGGCGGCGGCCACGCGCCCCGCGCCCCTTGCGAGATCGATCAGCGTCGGCGTGAAGAACAGGAAGTAATTCGCGAGCGCGAGGGCCATCGCGATGCGGTCACCGGCGGTGCCTTCATATGCCTGGAAGGCGAGGAAGCCCGCGGTGATCAACGCGCTCCACTTGGCGCGGATCGGCACGATGAAGAACAGCAGGAACTGCACGTCGGGAAACAAGGTGGCGAACGCGAAGAAGACCGTCGTGTGGAGGTACAGCGCGCTCATCGGGATGCCGAAGGCGAACGACGCCACCATCGTCCCGACCATGCCGAGCAGGTAGTACACGTTGAGCTTGAAGGAGCCCCACTCGTGCTCGAGCGAGGTCCCGACGCTCGCGTAGAACAGGATCGCGAAGATGATCCAGAAGAGGCTGGACGCCGGCGGGATGAAGATCCAGGTCACGAGCCGCCACACCTGGCCGGCCGCCACCAGCTGGGGGACGAGCATCAGCTGGTTGGTGAACCCCGGCCGCATCATCCCGAGCGCGTAGACCACGGCCGAGGTCACCGCGATCACGTACGGGAGCCGCGGGATGGCGAGCTTGCCGAAACGGCGCTCCAGGCGTGCGAGGAGACGGTCCATGTGAAGACGGGGACAGTCACCGTCCGTTCATCGCCAGTCAAGCGCGGCGGAACCCGGTTAGACTGTCGCGGTGCCTCGTCACATCTCGTTCGACGCCGTCCGGCCGGGGGCGACGTTCGCGGAGCGCTACTTCGTCGTGCGGCCGATCAAGGCCGGCGGAATGGGCGCCGTCTACGAGGTCCAGCACGTTCGGACGCACAAGCCGCACGCGCTCAAGGTCATGCACCCGGACGTCGTCGCCAAGAAGGGCGCGCGGGAGAAGTTCGAGCAAGAGGCCTACGTCGGGGCCCGGATCCAGAGCCGCCATGTCGTCGACGTGATCGACGCCGGCGTCGACGAGGAGACCGGGCTTCCGTATCTGGTGATGGAGCTGCTCGTCGGCAGCGAGCTCGCCGCGCTGGTCGAACGCGAGGGCAAGGTCGCCCCGCAGCGGTTGATCCCCTGGCTCGAACAGGTCGCACGTGCGCTCGACAAGGCGCACGCGCGTGGCATCATCCATCGCGATCTCAAGCCCGAGAACATCTTCGTCACCAAGACCGAAGAAGGGCAGCCGCTCGTCAAGGTGCTCGACTTCGGCATCGCGAAGATCGTCGAAGGAGCCACGCGCGAGGGCACCGACGAGACCGGGACGCCGCTCTACATGGCGCCCGAGCAGACGGCCCGGGGGCAGCTGATCGGTCCCGCGACCGACATCTGGGCCCTCGGCATCGTCACCTACGAATGCCTCACGGGCTGCACGTATTGGCGCGCCAAGTCGGTCGCGGAGTTCTATCGGGAGCTCCTCTTCGACGAGCTGCCCTCGGCCGAGGCGCGAGCCCGGGAGGACGGCGTCGAGCTGCCCCGTGGGTTCGACGCCTGGTTCTTCGGATGCGCGAACCGGGAGCCGACCAAGCGCTTCAAGTCGGCGGGCGAGGCCATGTCGGTCCTGCTCGAGGTCTATGGGATGCAGCCCTCGGCCTCGCGCTCTGGCTCGTTTCCCGGGCTCACCGGCGGCGGCCCCGGGCTCGACGGAGTCACCCCGCCTCCCGCACCGCGCAAACGCGAGCCCGAAGAGGCGATCGACGCACGGACCCTCCACAGTCCCCCGCCTTTCGACGAGGAGCTCCCCTCGTTCGGCAACAAACGCCGCACGCTGGCGATCATCGTCACGCTGGTGTTCCTCGGCGGCATCGCCGCAGCGGTCTTCGCAGCGCGCAGCATGGCGCCCGTCATTCCCGCCTCGAGCGCCTCGACGAGCGCGACCGCCGTTCCCATAGCGTCACCCGAACCGAGCGCGCCCGCTACGCCGACCACGATTGAAGATGCCATCCGCCTCGCGCGCGCCCGCCGCGACGTCTGCCTCGAGGCGGCCCGCAAGAAGGGCCACGTAGGCAAGGTGGCGATCGATTTCCGTGTCGACGAGCACGGCTCGGTCGCCGACGAGAAGATCGCCGAATCCACGATCAAGGACGCCGACGCCGAAATGTGTCTGCTCGGCGTGGTCCGCTCGCTGAAGGTCGCGGTCCCGGATCCTCCGCCGACGAAGAAGCCGCCGAAGAAGATCTACACGTTCACGGCGTCGTCGGACTGAGGGCAGTCGTCGGTCGTCGGTCGTCAGTCGTCAGTCGAGACCAGACGAGACGAGACGAGATGCGGGGCACTGCGTCCGCGTCGGCGTTCGCGTCCGCGTCGGCGTTCGCGTCCGCGTCGGCGTTCGCGTCCGCGTCGGCGTTCGCGTCCGCGTCGGCGTTCGCGTCGGCGTTCGCGTCGGCGTTCGCGTCGGCGTCCGCGATGCGCGTGTTTTTCTGCTCCTCGGGGCTGCTCTCAGCGTATCGCCGTGCTCGGGCCGTTCAAGGCCGCAGCCGCGGCTACGCCGCGGTGCCTTCGCTGCGCTCCGGCAGCCTTGAGCAGCCCTGCGCGCGGCGAGGAGGGGGGGCAGCCCTCCGGGCGTCTCGCTCGGGGCTGGAGGACACCATGTTGCGTATCTACACCGACGTTCTCGCGGTCATTCCCCAGCTGGTTCCGGTGCTCGATGCGATCGAGCAGAAGGATCCGGATCTCGCCCGCCAAGGTAGGCGTGCGCTCACCTCGATTCCCTTGAACACGGCAGAGGGGTCGTACTCGCGCGGCCGCAATCGCGGTGCGCGTTATCACACCGCAGCAGGTTCCGCGCGTGAGCTGATCGCGGTCATCGAGACCTCGGTCGCCTTCGGTCACATCAAACCGCTCGATGAGCGGCTGATGGACACGTTGTTCAGAATCGTGGCCGTCTTGTTCAAGAACACCTAGTCACGCTCACCACGGGCGGGCCTTCGCAATTCGCGTTGGCCCGCCCGATGGGTGCGGTCAGCTGCGCCGTGCTTTGAGCAGCGTGCCGATGACGCGCTTCATCTGCTGGCGCAGCGGCTCCTCGAACGACGCGATGTGCCCTTTGGCGAGGGCCAGGTCGATGCAGCCGATGGCTTCATCCATCGATGCCGCCCCGCGCGTGTAGTGCAACGCACGGCTCTTGCCCGCGGACCGCGAGCCCTCGGCGATGCCGAGAACCGTACTGTCGCCCGCCCGATCGAGTTGGTCAGCCAACGAAGGCTGCCGCCGCCGAATCGATTCGACATACGGCACGAGCCTGCGAACCACTTCGAGAGCGACGTCATAGATGTGCAACATGGGAGCTCCTGGGAACCGCCGAGCACCGAATTGCTCGGGGCGCTGGTCCCGCACCCCCGCGCGCAGACCAAATCCAGGCTCGCGAGGCTTTGCGAGCGACCGCGCGGAGCGCGGCTGCGGCCTGGAGTTG
>Ga0208492_1000422_pt1 | contig 36169 bp, 61 predicted proteins | sample Subbioar_CSW14AB_FD_184820 | JGI IMG/M metagenome (GOLD analysis project Ga0208492, IMG submission 184820) | Serpentinite rock and fluid subsurface biosphere microbial communities from McLaughlin Reserve, California, USA - CR12Mar_CSW14AB (SPAdes) | ecosystem: Environmental > Terrestrial > Deep... | reverse complement strand
TGGTGGTGAGCCAGGACACCTCCGCCTACGGTGTGGATGTGCAGTACCGCACCGGCTTCTGGGACGGCAAGCCGGTCAAGGCCCGCCTGTTCGATCTGGTCCGGACACTGGGCGAGCTGGCCAAGGGTTACGGCGCGTGGGTGCGGCTGCACTACGTCTATCCGTACCCGCACGTGGACGACATCATTCCGCTGATGGCCGAAGGCCTGGTGCTGCCGTATCTCGACGTTCCCCTGCAGCACAGCCACCCCGATGTGCTCAAGCGCATGAAGCGCCCCGCCAGTGGCGAGCGCAACCTGGAGCGCATCGCGCGCTGGCGCGAGATCTGCCCGGAGATCGTGGTGCGCAGCACCTTCATCGCCGGCTTCCCTGGCGAGACCGAGGCCGAGTTCCAGCACCTGCTGGATTTTGTCCAGGAGGCGCAGATCGACCGCGCTGGCTGCTTTGCGTACTCGCCCGTCGAGGGTGCTGCTGCCAACCTGCTGGCCGATCCGGTGCCCGATGCGCTGCGCGAGGAGCGCCGCGCCCGCTTCATGGCCGTGGCCGAAGCGGTGTCGGCCGACCGGCTGCGCCGTCGGGTGGGTGCCACCCTGCAGGTGCTGGTCGATTCGGCTCCGGGGCTGGGCAAAAAGGGCGGTGTGGGTCGCAGCTATGCCGACGCACCCGAGATCGATGGTCTGGTGCGGCTGCTGCCACCCGAGAAGATCAGCAAGACCCTGAAGGTGGGCGAGTTCACGCGGGCTCGCGTGGTGGCCGCCGAAGGACACGACCTGCTGGCGGTTCCGTTTTGACGGTTCGCCAGCGCATCCCCGCCGGGCCTTTGGTCCGGCCGGGCGCTGCTGCATCGGACAGTGTTTCGTGCCCTGTCACGATGGCAAAGAAAAAGGCCAGCAAACTTGCGTTTGCTGGCCTTTATGATTGGTGCCCAAGAGAGGCGTCGGAAACCTAGAATCGGCGCGGGCTTCGGGCCGGTGTGCGGGATTTTTCCATCCCGCTCAACGGGCAGCGCGCTTGCGTTGGCTCTCCATCCACCGCTGCACGTCTGCTGAGTCCCAGCGACGCATCTTGCGGGACAAGGCGACAGCCGGTCGGGGAAAGTCGGCCCGGGTGACAACCTTCTCGCGCGCATGGCGGGTGGACACCTTGAGGGCTTTGGCAATGTCTTCTGTGGTCATGGGTTCGGTCATGGTCAGTCCTCGGTCACTTGTCATTCGTGGGCGCGGGTGCCTCTGCATCGCTCGGATCTTCCGGCGAAAAATCCCAGGGGCAGTTCGTTACCGGCATCGGCCCCTTGACCTTCTCGTTACGGGCGATGGCCACGCGCACGGCGAACCAGCCATGGCAGATCATGCCCTCGCGGTCATGCTGATGGCAGTTGAACGGCGTGCGCTCCACCACTGCCTTGAGCACGTCCATTTGGGTCTGGAGGCAGCCATTGGGCACGGTGCCGGTGCGGAAGGCGCAGGACTTGCAGCGTTCGTCCGGCTCACCCTCTGCGGCCAAGTACCGAATCCACGGCTCGGTGAGGCGCACCATCTGTTCACCCATGGCGCGGCCTTCCGGCGACACCCGCGCGTGGTCTTTGGTCGGGTCGCTCATGGCAGCCTCCGGAACTCCACCACCCGGTGCTCACGGCCGTGGCACGCGGTGCACAGCCAGCGAACCTGCAATGGTTTGCTGTAGTCCTCGTGGTGTCCGGTGACGCGGCCCGGTGTCGAACAACTCTCGCACGCTGGCGGGCGCACGACGTCGCCCCGCTTCACCGCATTGTTCAAGGTCTGGCGGGCGGCTACCCGCTCTGGGTGGTTTTTCCGCTTCTTGGACGATGCAGCGCGCTCGCGGGCGCGGAACTTCTCCGGGTCGGCCGCTCTGGCGCGCTGCATGTGCTCAGCGTTACGTTCTCGGGCGTTGTCACGGTTGCGCGTGCGCAGGTTGCCTTCGGAGTGACACGCCTTGCACTGAGACGCGATGCCCGCTGCGGTCTTCCCGTCCTGGTAGAACTCGCCCTCGGGGCGATAGGTCTTGCACCGCCCGCACTTCCAGTAGTTCACGCCGTCGAGCAAAACGGGCTTTTTCCTGCGCGTACCGTTCGCGGCAAGGGTCGCCGCGCGCTTGGCAAGCACTTCGGGCGGCATGGGCTTTCCTTTGGGCCAGGGCATCAGATCCTCCGAAAAGAAACGACCCACACGAACGGATTGGCGTCCCAGGAGCCGGGGCCGTTGATGGACTCCCACAGCAGTCGATAGGCGAAGCGGCAAGCGTCTGGCGGCGACACATCGCTGGTCGGGATGCCCTCCGAGATGGCATCGGCCTCACTGATGTCCTGCAGCCGCTCGACGCGCACGGAAGTGACCTCCAGCGTGATGCGGCTGGCCCAGCGGGGCATGTGGATACTGGGTCGCCAAGCGCGGCCCGGCTTCTCGCCGTCAGCTCGGTATTCGACATCCTCAATGGTCAGCGGCGGCGGGAAGTAGCCTGTGACCGGATCGTGCTCGTCCTTGAACCACCAGTGCGATTCCCGCACCCACAGCCGGTCGCCGGGCTGGCCGTAGGGGCACAGGCGGTTCCCGGGGTCAGCCACAAAGCCGGGCGTGAACCCGTCGCGCACCAGCCACCGCAGGGCCTCGCCCTTTGCCACCCGCCGGGTCTGGGTCTTGGTGCCGGCCAGGATCGCGCGCACCATAGGCGCGCTCATCAGGATGGGGCGCTCCTTCATGCTCGGCCCTCCAGGTGCTGGCGGATGGCGGCGATGGCGTCCATGAGGATTTGACGCGCCTGAAAATCGCGGCCATCAAGCGATTCATCATGGGCCTGCCCCATCTGCTCCACCGCCTGCCGCAGCAGCGCGGCCTGCGCTTCAATCTTGGCGTGCAGCCCGATGTGCGCGTCGTCCTCTGCGTAGACAAAAGAAACCCACCGCTGATCCAGCCACTGCGGGAATACGTTGGTGGCCGTTCCGTTCTTTCGCAGCGACAGCTTGAACCGGAAAGCGGCAGGGCCGTGTACTTTTTCAGCAGCCTTGATGATCTTGGCCTTCCATGCGACCTGCGCTTCATTCTCTGCCACCAAGCGGCGGATGTGTTCAATGGACTGTTCAGCGTTGTGAAGGCTTCCGTTCTTCGGCTCTGCTTGTCCAGTGATGCCGCACAGCTTCTTGGTGGTGTTGACGGTTCGCTCAACCGCAGCAGCGCACCGCAGCGCGTCGTCGTTCTTGCTCATGTGCGTGCCTCCAGGTGCTCGCCGATCAGCGCAGAGGTCTGCGTGGGGTTCCAGATTCGGATCGTGACGGCGGGTTGGGTGTTATCCCAGGGCTTCTGCCGGTCGAGCATCTGGTCGATGGTCTCTTTGGCCTGCCGCAGCAGCGCGGCCTGCGCTTCGTTCTCTGCCCGCAGTTTTTCTAGCTGCTGGAAAAGATTGATGAACGCCAGCGCGTCGTCGTTCTTGCTCATGGCTGCTCCTTGTCGTTCGACCCTGCGATATAGGTGCGCTTCTGCTCGGTCTTGGGGTCCACCGTGTACCAGCCGTGCGTGGCGTGCTCGGATAGGAAGTCGGCAATCAGCTTGCCAAGCTCGACCTGCTTCTCGCGCGTCATGCTCAAAGGGTGTTCCTCCGCGCCCATCTCGTCCGAAAGCTGCTCGTTCAAGTCCTCAAAGACTCGGCTGCCGATTTGCTCGTGCCACTCAGCCAGAAAATCAGGCACCGACTTCATCTGCGCCACGATATATTCGATTTCCTCACCGGGTTCGTGGTCGCCGTCGATCCCCCACTCCATTCCACCGACGGCCTCGCCCTCGGTGTCATAAACGGGAACGCGCTCGTCGCCTTCAAAGAAGGCCGTCCATTTCTTGCTCATGGCTGCTCCTTGGTCACAAGGCACCGATGCGGATAAGGGCCGAGTAGGGCGTACAAGGCGTTCTGCACCAGCGCGTCGGGGTCAAAATCCATTTCCTTGCCACGCATCGTTGCCCCTCGAATCGCATAACGAATGGCGAGCTTTGCGCGTTCGTAGTTCTCTGCGGTTCGCTCAATGCAGGGCGACGGAAGTTCGACGGGATCGTCTGCTCCCGGCATGTACTCGTACGGCGCGTACAACCAATGCCCTTCAGGCAGAGGCATAGAGGCGATTGAGACAGCAGAGCCGTCAGGAAGAATGGTGGGGTTGGTCATGGCTGCTCCTTGGTGGCTAATTCGGCGACAGCACGAAGGCCGTGTATATGCCCAAGATGTTTTGGTGCTTGGCTTTGCGCGTTTGTGTATGCGGCAGCTAATTCGCGGTCGCTCGGTGGCTTACGAAGTCGGCATTTCGGATCGCACATGGCTTGGCATGGCTCTTTGGCAATCGGGCAATAGTCGGGCCTCATGCTTTCCCCGTTTGATCCATCATCACGGCGCGTGCCAATGCCTCGCAGGATGGGCACGTATGTTTCACTTCGGACGCGGCGTGCATTGCGATGTAAATCCGCTCAAGAAGCTGCCACGACAGAATCACATCGCCTTTTTCCATCGTCGCGGCGTGACCAGCCCAAATCATTTCCCGCGTGACGTTCGGTGTCATGGCTGCTCCTTGGTGGCTTTGGTTCTGCGTTTCTCCAGTTGCGCCAGCCTGCGGTCAATGTCCGCCGCGCCCTTGGTCGGTCGCTTCTGGAAAAGCGCCTCGGCAGGCACTCCGTATTCGTAGGCCACCGCCATTGCCGACTTGGGAAGCTCTCGCAGCCCGTTGACGAACTCGCTGTAGTGGCTCTGCTGCATGCCCAAGACCGCAGACCATTGGCGACAGCTCAGGCCGTACTGATCCCGTCGGAACTCCATCGCTTCGATGATGGTTGGCAGTCTGCGGCTCATGGCTGCTCCTTGGTGGCTTTGGCGATGGTCGCCCGGATGCGTGTTTGCAGCACAAACTCTTGATGGCACCGCCACGGGCGGGGGAACGCCAAACGGCGAAGCTCTCGCACGCTGATGGTCTGCACTCGGCGGCGGATCATTCCCCACCTCCCAGGCTGTCAAGCTGCGCGAGGGCGGCGCGGATTTCATCCACGTTGACGCGCTGGAAGTCCGCTGAATCTTGCTCGGCAGCGATCAACGCCTCTCGCGCCACCTTCACAGCCTCGCGCCAGGGTGCGGGAATGGGCTGGGCTGGCTGGTCGTCGTACAGGCCGAGTTCTTCCTGAATCCGGGTCAGCTTCTCCATCGGGTCGGCCTGCGCTGGCGCTTCGTGGGCGGCGTTCATTCGGTCCACGATCTGCTGACCCAAAGCGCAAGCGTCCCGCCAACTTTGATTCCCTCCGTCTTCCTCTAGCACTGCAATACGCTTGTCGTTGTGATAGATCGCAGACTCGTCCACTTCGAGGCGCCACCCCTGCGGCACCTGCACCACGGCAGTCGCTGGCGCTTCGGATGCGCATGGCGTGGCAGGCGGGAGATACATCCTGAGCCAGTCGTGCATACGCTGCATTGCCTGACGCGCGTTCAAAGCCCACGAGTGCTGCAAACCATCCATTGCTGGCATTGATTGCATCAGCCACCGGGTGTGCTTCAGAAGCTCGTCCAAGCGGTTTTGTTCTTCGGGAGTCAGCGGCAACCATTCATCGGCAGTCGCTGGCGCTTCGGGTGCGGCTGCGAGCAGCGCATCCCTTGTTCTGTCGTAGAGTTCGGTCTGCCACGGCTCCAGCTTCTCGGGGTCGATCAGCATTGCCAGTGCGTACCGGGCTTTGCTGATTGCATCCTGCGGCACCTGCACCACGGCGGGCAGCGGGGCGGCGAGTAATTCAGAAGCCTGCACCTGAAGGTCGGGACGGTACGTCAGGCAAACCACCTCCATCAGCAACTGGCGCAGGTACGGCGGCTCCTGCTCACGCAGCTTTGCCAGCACTGCGGCTTCAACTTTGCGCGTCACTTCGCGGAAGTCGGTCAGCTTCGCCATGTCGGCATCTTCCATGCCGTTCTCGCTGGCCCACCATTTGTGGATCTCGTCATCGGTCAGTATCGTGTTCATGCTGCCTCGTCCGGCTTGGGTTCGGCCTGGCGCTGGTACTCGTACCGGCCCTTGATGCTGGCGCCGATGAACTTCCCCACCGACTCGGCTTTCTTCATGGCCTCGTACACCTCGGGGGGCACGCCGGTGTAGTGGTAGGTCGAGCCGGCGCCGGCCTTGAACTTCACGCCCAGGGTCTGGGTGGCCGGGCAGTAGCCGAAGGCCGACACCTGGCTGCTGTCGCACGGCTGGTAGGTGATGCTGGGGGCGATGGGGGTATCGGTGTTCATGGTGGCTCCAGTGGTTGAGAAATAGGGCACCGGGCTGCAAGGCATTGCGGCAGGGAGGAAACCTTTGCGGCAGCCCGGTGTGGCCCTTGAAAACTGTTCAGGTGGGAGGGTGGTCAGCTATGGAACTTGCCCAGCACCACCTCGCCGGCATCCAGGCCGGCGGCCTCCAGCTCCCGGCGCAGCAGCACCACGAATTCCTCGCCCATGGCCTTGTGCACCTGTTCGCGGTTGCGGTAGATCAGGCTCAGGGTCGGCTTGTCGCCGCTGGTGTCGATGCTCAGGCGCATGTGCAGTTTCTGGGGGCCCAGGCCGTCGAACAGCAACGTGTTGAGGGTGATGAACACAGGGATCACCAGACCACCGGAGGACTCGGCCTTGGCGCGCTCGAACACCGTGCCCTCGCTGGCGAGGTTGGTGACGCGGCTCTCCGCGCGCTTGGCCGTCTCAATGGTCAGGTTGCGCAGCGCACCGATGGCGGACTGCGGGACGATCTCGCCACCGTCTTCGTCCATGAAAGCGTAGAAGTCTTGCCAGTCCTCCAGGTGCGTGACCAGGCGCTCCAGGAACTCGGCCGTGACCGTGAACCCCAGGCTCTCGGACAGCATGCCCAGCTTGATGGTCGGCTTGCCGCGCGGCGCGGCAGCGGGTGCCGGTGCCGCGCGGCTGGCGGGCCGGTAGATCGTGGCCGGCTCGACCCGCTGGGCAACCTCGGTGCTGACCTGTGCCACGGCGGTGCCGGTGGCCAGCAGGTCGTCTTGCAGTTCCTCCACCGCCTTCTCGGACACCACGGTGCTGGCCGCTGCTGCAATCGCTGCCTGGGCGGCTACCTGGGCTGCGGCCTGGGCCGCGCGTTCGGCTTCCTGGCGCTGGGAGGCGGCCTCGCGCTCCAGGCGGTCGGCTTCCTCCTGGCGGATGCGCTCCCGCTCCTGCTCCAGCCGGGCATCTTCGGCGCGGCGGTGCTGGGCCTCGCGGAACTGCACCAGGGCCTCGAAGTCATCCCTCTGCTTGAGTGCGACGGTGTGCAGATCCGGGTAGAGGTGCAGCAGCTCGGGCTTGGCGTTGACGATGCGCAGGTTGCCCTCGATGCGGTCGGCAATCTCGCTGGCGGCGATCTTGGCGCGGGCCAGTTCGGTGTTCACCGCATCCTGCATGTTGTCCAGGTTGCTCTTGCCTTTGATGACGCCCCCGAAGTCGGCCGGGATGGTCGGCATGTAGGGCTTGCCTAGGCGCTGATTCAGGCCGTCGATGTGTTGGCGCAGGGCGCTGGCCGCGCCCATCACGATGGCCTCGCGGCGGTGCTCCTTCTCGGACTTCACCAGCTTTTCCAGCGCCAGGCCCTTCGCGTCGAATGCGCCGGCAATCTCGCGCACCGTGCCGATGGCGGCGTTTATGTCGCCCATCTGGCCCAGGGCCTGCTCGATGGCCAGCTTCAGCTTGCTGGCCGACTCGCGGCAGAACTTCGCATCGGCCTGCGCATCCGCGAAATCCTGGTCGGTGGTCAGTTCGGTGTTGATGGCCTCGATGTAGGCCAGTGCGGCCGGCTTGTACTGCTCCAGGTTGCAGGCGACCAGCCGGCCCTCCACCCGCATGTCGAAGACCACCGGCAGGGATGCCACGACCTTGGCCACCGCTGCAGGTGCCGGCGCCGCCGGCGGCTCGTAGGCCTCCAGGTCTTGGAAGAACTGCGCCCAGCCGGCCAGCAGTGCGGCGCGGCGCTCGGGCTTGGAGGTGTAGTAGCAGTGCACAGCGCCGTCGGCGGTGCCATCGCTGGTGACGAACAGGATGCGTTGCGCGCCCGACACCAGCAGTTGCTGCTCCAGTTGCCAGTGGTAAGCCGGGCCCGGCTCACCGTGCTGGTCAATGTGCGCGGCCACCTTGGCGTTGAACAGCTTGTGCTCGTAGCCGGTGGTGCGGTCGAAGGTCAGGCCGTCGAAGCTGGCCAGCAGGGTGATGCCGCCGACTTCGATCGTGCCGGTGACGGGGGACAGATCGTCCCCGATCATCTGTTCGGCCACGGGCCGGAACTGCGCCTCGGTGGCATGGCCGGCATCGAACCGGGCCTGCTTGCCAGCGTCGACCTCCGGCGTGATGCCGGTCTTCTTCTGGCGCATCAGGTCGGTGCGCGTCAGGTAGCCGGCAAGTTCACCTTGACCGATGAGCAGCGCAAGCAGATTGAGGCCCTGCGCGAACTGGAGGCCAAAGGCCCCGGCACCACCCCCACCACCACCGAAGGAGCATCCGAATGAAACTGCACAACGTCGTCCAAGGGAGCCCCGAGTGGCATGCCCTGCGCGCCGCACCGATGACCGGCACCGCCAGCGAGGCGGCGGCCATGATGGGCGAGAGCCCCTATGAACGTCAGCAGGTCATCGACCATCTGGCCGTTGCGGATGGCGGCGTTCCAGCCGGCCAGCTTCTTGGCGAAGGCGTCATCGGCCAGGGTGGGCAGGGCCTGCGGTTCGGGCGCCTGGCGGCCCGGGGCAATCTCGCCCGTTGTCGGGTCCACGGCCTCCGGCGCCACGGTCACGAAGTCACCTTCAATGACGGCGCCGATGCCGGCCTCGGCGGCATGAGACACGGTGATGGCGTTGGAGAGCTCAATGCTCGACGGCATGTACTTGAGCACTTGCAGCAGCGCGACCTTGCGCGCATACATCTCAAAGTTGCTCTCGCTGGCCAGGGCGTAGTGCCGGCCGCCGACCTTGTTGTATTGCTGGAGGTGCTTCTCCACCTTGCTGCGGGTCCACACTTCGATCACCGGCATCTGTGCGTCCTTCACGCGGCCGATGGCGTAGACATGCGTGAACTTGCCGTCGCCGTCTTCGGGGCGGTGCCGGCAGAACGGCTCGTCGCCAAACTGATACTCAAAGTGGTCGCCAGGGAAGACCACACCGGTCCAGACCGTGGCGCGGCCGGAGCGCGACACCAGATCCACCAGACCCTTCCAGCCCGGCACGAACGTGCATGTGCCCTTGTAGGGGATCAGGTAGCCCTGGCCATTGATGCCCGGTTCCAGCCCAAGCTGGGTGGCCGTCATCAGGCTGGCCAGGATGCTCTCGGTGCGGCAAGCCTGCAGATCCTTGTTGGTGCTGAACGCGGTCAGTGCCAGGCGGGCCATGCGGTCCACGCTCATGTGACGCGGCAGCGCCAGCGCCATCTGGGGCTTCATGCGCTCCAGCGTCTTGGAGAAGGCCGCGACCGGCGAGGCCGTTGCGGTCGTGTTCAGTTCGGTGCTCATCGTTGTGTCCTCAGTGGTGGTTTTCAGTACCCGCGAAAGGTGAGCGTCCACGCCTTGCGGATGGCGTTGACGACGGTGAAGCCGCGATTGCGGTAGTGGAGGTAGTGACGGATCAGGGTGCTCACCGTGCAGATCCGACGGGGGCGGCCAGCAGCCACTTGTTGCCCAGGCCGCGCAGGGAGCGCGCCCATGCACGGATGTTGTGACGCGCCTGCTTGGGCGGCACCATGTCGTGACAGAACAGGCGGCGTGCTTGCCGCAGTCGTGCGGTGTTCATGCTTTCTTCCTTCCAAAGATCCGCTCAATGAGCGTGGGTTGAGCCGGCTCCAGCGAGAGCGCGGCGGGTTCGGTGGGCACGGTGTCCTGGAACTCAGGCAGCCCGAACTCGGTGGCCAGCAGGAAAGCGCTGTCGCGCTCGGTGTGCTCGACCTTCTCCATGCCGGGGTAGCGGTCAGGCCGCTTGATGAGGCGTGTCATGGATGACCTCCTGGGTGTTGGCCCGGGCCTGCGCTTCGCGCTGCATCTGCACGCGGGCGATCTCGTCGCAGTCGTTGATGCAGGCGTTGACCTGCTGCCACATGCCGGCGCCGAAGCTGGCGCCGTACTGGCTGCGCAGCTTCTTCAGCAGGAAGCCGGCGCCGATGGCGACTCGCTCAACGTGCAGGGCGCGCTGGGCCTTGGTCTTGTTAGGCATTGCGCCCCCCGGTGGCGTCATCAATGGTCTTGACCTCGCGGGCGATGGCCGCCTGCAGCTCGGCGCCAGATTCCTTGTGTGCCTTCACGGCCAGATCAGCGGCGCAGAGCTCGGCGTCGGTGAAGTCAGCGGGCCAGCGGCGCGCAGCCTGGTGCACCTGCGAGGCCGGCGGGGCGAACGGCGCGAGGGCCGCTGCGATGTTCGGGTGGATGCTCATGGGCGACTCCAGTTAGGTTCTGGAGTCAATTACACATCATGTGAACCAAATCGTCAACACAGTGTGTAGGAAATCGACGGCCGGCCGCACTTAGGCAACAAAAAACCGCCTCGATGGGCGGCTTAAAGAGGTGGCGCTGAGGTCAGTCTGCGCAGTAGGTCCGCTTGAACCCGTACTGGTCAAACGGGTTCTCGTCGTAAAGGCATCTGCAAGCTACGCCGATGACGTGAGCCGACTGCTGGTGCGTTGTGCCTGCTGCTTTTTTGAGGGTGCACTGCGCGCCGTCGCTGTATGACAGCAGGCCTTTGCCAGAGCCTTTGACCACGCCCTTGAATTGGGACGGATGCTCACGCGCGCACGCTTGGTAGGCTGCCTGGAAAACTGCTTGGTTGGTCGAGCCCGGCAGCTTTTCGAGGAGGCAGTGGGCATAGGTCTGCGCTTGAGCCTTCAGGCCGGCGGCAAGCATCAGCAGACCGATCGCTGCACCCTTTTTCATTCCGGCACCCACTTTCCAATGACGACGCCGATGATGGTGGCGTTTCCGTTGATCTCAACGTAGCGCGGCGTCCACTCTGGGTTCAGCGCCTTGAGCATCTTCCTGCCATCTTCAACCAGGAGCTGCTTGAACGTCGCTTCGTGTTGGTCTTCCAGGCGGACGATCACCCGGTCGCCTGGGTTGGCGTGACGGTCTGGATCGACAAAGATGATGTCGCCATTCGAGTAGCTGGGCCGGCCGCCTGGGTTGTACATGCTGTCGCCACGGACGCGCAAGCAGTACGCCCTCGGTCCAGCGCGGACCGGACATGGGAGCCATTCTTCCGCGTCACCCGGCAGGTAGGGGTCCGAGAGCTCAGACCACGCGCCTGCTTGAACCCATGAAATCAGCGGGAGGCCGCGCTGGGCCGGCACGTATTCCACCAATGGTTCGCTGGCCGTCTTTTGCGCTGCTACGCCGACCTGCAGCGCGAGGCGTGCGTATTCGTCGGTGGGTTCGCGCAGGAGGATTTTCCCTTTGCCCGATGTGATGAAGGCGGGGTTGATCCCCAGCTTCTCGTTGAGCTTGACGATTCCCTGCTGCGACACCCCGCGAGAACGCCAGTTGGTCACGGTCTGCTGGGTTTCGCCAAGTAGATCAGCGACTTCCTTTGGGGTTACGTCCCCGGAAAGAGTTGCCTCCTGTGCTGCCAAGAGCATGCGCCTGAAGGTTTCGTGCATAGGCGAATTGTTCAACAACCCGTGAACACACGCCGTTGACGAATGGCTACACATAGTGTGTAATGGCGTGATGGAAACGCTTAAACACTATGTCGCCGAGCACGGCCTTACGCCGCTTGCCCGCTCCCTTGATGTGTCGGTCCAGCGCCTGGCGAACTGGCTGGACCGGGGTGTCCCCATCGATATGTGTGCGGCAGTCGAGCGTTGCACCAACGGGGCTGTGTCGCGCAAGAGCCTGCGCCCCGATGACTGGCACCTCATCTGGCCGGAGCTTGCCAGCGCAGCGGCGCGTCGAGCCAGTCGACCCGGCACCACCGCCTGACCGATCCATCAGCCCGAACGGAGAACAGACGATGAGCCTGCCGCTGATCGACTTTCGCGGGAAGGTCACGCCGGAGACGGATGCCGTGCTGGAGGCCATCCAGCGCACCACCGGCCGTGACAAGTCCGAAATCGCCCGAGAGTGGATGCACACGATTGCCCTTCGTGAAATCAGTGCCGCCAGTGAACTCCAGAAGATCCTGGCGCGCGAGGGAATCGCGGCGCCCCAGCAGGGAGGCTCAGGGAAATGACAGCCCCGCGCACCTCCACCGCAGAGCAGGACGGCGCGGCCCAGCCCATGCGCGGCCTGTCCGCCCGGGCCCAGGCGCTGCTGAAGCCCAGGGCTTTCGTCGTGTTCAGCAAGGCCACCCCGGCGAAGAAATCCCCACCACTGGAGCCAGCGACCATGAACGCATTTCAGCGTGCTGCTGCGCGCGACCCCGACCAACCGTCGGCCTTCTGCCAGGACTTCCGGTTCCACACGGCCGGCTACGCCAAGTGGCTGCGCATGGCGCCGACCCTGCGCCCCTCGTGGCCCGAGTACCGCGATGCCCAGATCAAGGCCGAGGCCAAGCCCGACAAGCCCCGCAAGAACGGCCATGGCGAGACGCCCCTGGGCCCGCTGTCCAAGCGCAGCGCCAAGGACTACGCCGAGCGCCAAGCGAAGTGGCACCCGAGTCGGAAGGAGGTCGCAGCATGAACTGCAAGACTGGAGACATTGCCGTCATCAAGGCAGGCCTGGGCCTCTACAGCGGCCACCTGGTCACGGTGGAGCAACTGGCAGGTGAGCACCCCCGATACCCGCGACTGGGGGTCATGTGGTTCGTGCGGCCCATCGGTTTTGCCCCGTTTGACTGCACGCTCAACGAGCGGGGTCTGTTCCTCCTGCCCGATGGCCTGCTGCGCCCGATCCGCGACCCGGGTGATGATGCCGTGGACGAAATGGTGCTGCGCGCCGGGCGGCCGGATGGGGTGGCCGCATGATCCAGACCGCCATCGACTTCGACGCGGCCGAGCGCCGCGCCACCACCGGCATGCGCCGAGCTGCAGACCATGCCGACCGCGTTGAGCCCGGCTGGACCGAGCGCGCGGTGGAGGCCCTGCGCCAGTTCGCCAAGGAACAGAGCAAGCCGTTCACCATTGAGGCCGCCCGCGAGGCCATCGCCAGCAAGGTGCCGCAGCCGCCGGAGGCCCGCGCCTGGGGCGCCGTGACCAGGACCGCCCGGGCCCGCGATTACATCGCCCCGGCCGGCGTTGCGCTGCCGGCCGCATCCAGCAATGGCTCCCTCAAACCCGGGTGGCGTGCGGGGTCGGCAGCATGAGGTTCGGAAGTGTCTGCAGCGGCATCGAGGCTGCCAGCGTGGCGTGGCACCCGCTGGGGTGGTCGGCCGCGTGGCTGGCCGAGATTGAGCCCTTTCCGAGCGCGGTGCTGGCCTACCACTACCCCGACGTGCCGAACCTGGGCGACATGAGCACCTTGCCCGCCCGCATTCAGGCCGGCGAGGTGGAAGCCCCCGACGTCTTCTGTGGCGGCACCCCGTGCCAGGCGTTCTCCGTGGCCGGCTTGCGCCGTTCCCTCAACGACGCCCGCGGCAACCTGTCCCTGACCTTCTGCGAGATTGCTGATGCCATCGACACAGTTCGATCTGTTCGCGGAGCTCCCCCCGCCATCGTCTTCTGGGAAAACGTCCCCGGAGTTCTCAACACCCCCGACAACGCTTTCGGCTGCTTTCTGGCAGGACTTGCCGGCGAAGATGATCCGCTGGAGCCGCCAGGGGGCAAGTGGACGAACTCAGGTGCTGTGCTTGGACCCGTCCGAGCAGTGGCGTGGCGGACGCTCGACGCCCAATACTTCGGAGTGGCCCAACGCCGCCGCCGTGTGTTCGTTGTCGCAAGTGCTCGAACAGGGTTCGATCCCCGAGCGGTTCTTTTTGAGTTCGACGGCGTGCGCCGGGATACTGCGCCGAGCCGAGAAGCGCGGCAAGGATCTGCCGCCGGCACTCTTCGCAGCACTGACGGCGGTAGCGACGTCGACCACGCCCGGGCCGGACACGTCCAACCCTACGAGGTAGCGAACTGCCTGACGGCGCGGATGCACAAGGGCATCAACAGCACGCTGGACGAGGGCCAGACGCCGGTGGTGACCCACAGCCCGCGCGGCGAGGGCTTCGACGCCAGCGAGGACGGAACGGGCCGGGGCACGCCTCTGGTGCCGGTGGCCTACACCACCAAGCTGCACAACACCCCCAGCAACCAAGCCGGCAAGGTCTACGAGGAATACGCCACCAGTCTGGACGCCAACAGCCCGCCGCCGGCGGTGTTCCAGCCGGTCGCCTTCGACACCACCCAGGTGACGAGCGCCACCAACCGCAGCAACCCCCAGCCCGGCGACCCATGCCACCCGCTGGCCGCCGGAGCTCATGCGCCGGCCATCGCCTTCCCCGCCAACCTGTCCGGCACCCAGCACGCCAGCACCGAGAACCTGGCGCCGGCCATGGGGGCGAAGAACCCGACGGCGGTGGCTGTGGCCCTACGAGGCCGTGAAGGTGGAGCGACTGCAGAGCTGGGCGACGAGGTGCAAAACTGCCTGCGCGCATCAAGCGGTGGCGGCGACAAGCCGCACGTTCTGGCCGCCATGCAAGTGCGCCGCCTGACCCCCCGCGAGTGCGAGCGCCTGCAGGGCTTCCCCGACGACTACACCGCTATCCCTTGGCGCGGCAAGCCGGCCGACCAGTGCCCGGACGGCCCAAGGTACAAGGCCCTGGGCAACTCGTGGGCCGTGCCGGTGGTGGCCTGGATCGGCCGCCGAATCGACGCCGCTGCGCGGCCTGCCATGGAGGTCGCCGCGTGAAGTTCTACAAGCGTTTTCCCGGCGACATAACCATCAAGACCGGCGACCTGTCACTGGTCGAGTTCGGCGCCTACGACCGGCTGCTGGATCACTACTACTCCAAGGAAAAGCCGATTGAGCCGGATCGCGTCTACACCGTGGCCCGATGCCAGAGCGCAACCGACCGCCGCGCCGTGGACCGCGTGCTTGCTGAGTTCTGGACGTTGACGCCCGCCGGCTGGGTGCAGGAGCGGGCCGTGGAAATGATCGCGGAGGCCCTGCCCAGGATCGCTGCCGCCAAAGCCAACGGGAAGCTGGGCGGCCGCCCGAAAGGCTCAAAGAAAAAACCCACTGGGTTTTCTGAGGAAACCCAAGCCTTCGATTCTGGAAAAGGCAGCCAGAGCCAGAGTTATTCCGTTACTACCGTAACGGGCGGCACGGAGCCGCCAAGCGACCGCGACCTGCTGTTCTCCAACGGGGTGCCGCTGTTGACGGCTGCGGGTGTCGCTGAGAAGAACGCCCGCTCCATGCTGGCCGGCCTGGCGAAGCAGCACGGGGATGCGGCCGTGGTCAAAGCCCTGGCCGATTGCGCCCATGAGCGCCCGGTGCAGCCGGTGTCATGGCTGCAGGCCCGGCTCAAGTCCTACCCCACCGGCACGTCCGCCGCCGGCGGCAACCGCCACACCGCTGGCGCAGCGGCCATCTTCGACGGAGCCGAGCATGTCTGACCCGAAGTCCATCACCCAGGCCATCGACGCGGCTCAGATCGGCCAGAAGCCGGCGCGCAGCGCATCGCCCGACACGACGATCAAGCAGCTTTTCATGCTGCTGCACGGCCTGTACGGCAACCTGCTGATCGCCCGGTTCAGCACCGGTGAGGTAGTGGCTGCCGGACCCGACAAGGGCAAGGACAAGGGGGTGAAGTCCGCCATGGTCATCTGGCAGGCCAACCTGGATCGGTTCGATGGCGAAACCATCCGCGCCGCTGCAGACCGCTGCATGACCGATCACCCGAAGTACCCGCCGACGCTCCCCGAGTTCGTGGCCATGTGCAAGGCCATCCAGCCGCGCCAGACGCATGCCGAGCAGTTCAAGATCGGCATGTCGGATGAGCTCAAGTCGTCTTACACCGCGCGGGCACGGGCCCAGGCCATGGCGCGCTACCGGGCCAACCTGGAGCGCTCTGCTGGCGTGGTGAACACCGGCAATGCCGGTCTGGGCGCACTGCAGGTGCTGATCGCCCGCGCCGTGGCGCTGGCTGGCGGCGACGAGGTGGCGGCCCTGCGCCGGTTCGACTACGGCAACCTCGACGGAGGCAGCCGTGCATGAAGCCCTGCGACTGTTGCCAGGCGACCCGCGAGGCGCCGCTGCACCCGTTTTTCTGCCCGACCTGCCTGTGGTGCGGGGCCAGGCTGATCCAGCGCATCCAGGCGCTGCGCAGCAGCCGCACGCCTCCCACCAAGGAACAGATCAAGGCTCGATGCCGCACGGTGCTGGACGATTGGATGGCCCATGGCCACCTGGAGGCCGATATTCGATCACTGGCTGCCGGGCCTGCGGTTTCCCTGCAGCCCACTGGCCCGGAAGAACCTGGGGAGTCCGCCGCCCAGACGCCGACGAAACCCCTCTCAGCATCCAAGAAGCCATCATCGCGGCGCGCGAAGGACTGACCGCATGACCACACCGCAATTCCGCGCGCTGGGCCGCATGCCGAAGGGCTTGGGCGACTCGCGCATGAACAAGACCGAGGCCGAGTACGCCCGCATGCTGGACGACGGAAAGACGGCCGGCACCATCCTTTGGTGGCGCTTCGAGGCCATCAAGATCCGGCTGGCCGACAACACGTTCTACACCCCCGACTTCCTGGTGCTGAATCACCAGATGGGCCTGGAGCTGCACGAGGTCAAAGGCGCGTGGGTGATGGATGACGCCAAGGTCAAGCTGAAGGTGGCAGCCGAAATCTTCCCCAGCACCGTGGTGCTGGCCCAGAAGGTCCGGGCCGGGTGGTTCGTGGAGGTGCTGACGTGAACCGGCTCGAAATCGTGGAGCTGGCGCAGCAGTGCGGCATCGGCGTGGACGGGGTTGAAGACCCGATGTGCGCCCGCCTGCAGCGGTTCGCAGAAGTCGCCGCCGAACGCCAGCGCGAAGCCTCTGCCCACACCTGCGAACAAATGGGCATTGAGGGCTTTGGGACGCTGGCCATCGCCGTGGCAATCCGAAAGGGCGGCCTGGGATGAAGTGCGCCATCTGCAGCCGGCCGCTGTCCAAGCCTGCGCTGACCATCGGCCACATGAAGCTGGGTCGGGTGTGCGCGGAGAAGGCTGGCCTGATCGTGCGCAAGAAGCGCGAGGCGCCGCTGTTTGACCGCCCTGGTGTCGTGCGCGACACGCACACCCGCGACTGGGTGCAGGAGGTGGCTGCGTGAGCGCCCAGGCCCTGACCCTGCTGAACGAGCAGCACGGCTACCAGGTGGTCGCCAAAAGCATCTGGCCCTGGTGCAAGGCGCACCTTCAGGCCGGCCGCAAGGTGGTCATCGAGGCCCGGCTGGCCGAGGACGTGCTGACCGACAAGCAGCGCAAGTACCTGCACGGTTTCATCCTGAAGACCATCGCTGCCCAGGCGGCCCCGAATGGCCAGAAGTTCCCCATGGAGGTCTGGAAGGAGCACATCCGGGCGCAGTTCCTGGGGTTCAAGACCGTCACGACCAAGAACCCCCTGACCGGCAAGAAGGTGCGCCGGCGCCAGCGCGTGAGCACCGAAGACCTGGGGGTCAAGGGCTACAGCGAGTACATCGACCGGGTGGCCGCTTGGGCCGTGACCGACCTGGGGGTGGAGTTCGTGGACGAGTGGGTCGACCCGGACACCGGCGAGATCTACCGTCTGAGCGAGATGCGCCAGCACGGCAGGAAGCGCAAGCCGGCGCCGGCCAGCACCACCACCTGCAGCCATTGCGGCCACCAGTTCCCCGAACACCTGGGCGCCCACGGCTGCCCGAACTGCCATGGGGAGGGCGAATGCAGTTCCTGATCCCTCCGTGGATGGCCGACCTGTGCCAGCAGCACGCCATCCCGATTCCCGACAACTGCGTGGTCTATCACGGACCGCTTGAGCTGCCACCCAACCATGCGAGCCTGTTGATGAAGCGAACCCCGATGAAGCGCGGCGAGGGCTTCAAGCGCCCCGTGCTGGAGCGCACCCGACCGAACTACAAGCCGATCCCCACCGCCGCCCGGCGCGGCGTCATGGCCATGGTCGGCGCCTGCGCCCAGGCCGTGGAGAAGGACGCCCCGGTCCGCCACGAGGGCTACCGCCGGCTGGTGGCCAGCCTGCCCTGCGCCTGCTGCGGCAGGGTAGGGCGCAGCCAGCATGCCCACGAGAACGAGGGCAAGGCCAAGGGCATGAAGCTGGACGACCGCCGCGCGATGCCGCTGTGCGCCGACGAGCCCGGCGCCGTGGGCTGCCACACCCTGTTCGACCAGTACCGGCTGCTGCCCGGCGGCCGGCCCGCCCATGTGGAGCAGGGCCGCGCCTGGTCGGCGCAGACCCGCCAGCGCATCACCGACATGGGCCTTTGGCCAACCAATTTGCCAACCTGGACGAAACCGTGAAGCCCCGGAAAAGAAAACCCAGCGCAAACCCAGCCAATAACTCAGTGGGTTTTGCGATGCTGCGCAACCAGGTTCGTGCGGATCTGGCCCGAGTGCTGGCCAGCGCGGAGCTCCACGCCTGGGCCGGCAACAACCCGGCCCGGCTGCTGAACGACTCCGGGCGCATGGTCTACATCGTGCTGGGCGCGGCCGAGGCCACCGGCCACACCACGGCCGAACCCGACATTCGGATCATCCTGGGCATGGGCGAGGCGCTGGGCGACCTGCAGCACGATCAGAACATCGAGCGCCACCGCGCGGCCATCCAGTCCGGCATCCTGGCCGTCGGCCGCCTGCTGCCCACCCTGGACGCCATGGCCCTGGCCCACGCCGCCCTGCAGCTCAACCAGATGCTGAACACGCCGGCCGGCATGGGCACGGCCGATCTGCACGCCCTTTTTCCCACCGCCGCCTGACCCCACCGCCAAGCCCATCAGGAACATGATGCTGAAACCTGAAGCCACCCAGCAGCCCCGCAAGACCAGCGCCCAGGAGGTGCTGGATCACGCCATCGACCTTCACCAGCGTGAGCAACTGGTCACGCGCGAGGCCCTGTCCGACGCCCTGGGCGTGAAGCTGTCCATCGTGGACGAGCACATCAAGAACCTCGTGAACAACGGGAAGCTGATGCGCAAGAAAAGCGGGGTGTTCCAGCCGGTGATCGAGATGCCGCCGGCCCGGGCCATGTCCAAGACCATGCTCCCGGACGGCTGGGTGAAGATCGAGATTGGGGATCAGGTGCTGACCCTGACCCCGCGCGAGGACCGCATGCTGGGCAACCTGATGCGCGGATCGGGCGACCTGTACGCCCAGGTGGACGTGATTGGACAGGCCATGGTCAAGGGCGAGGATCTGGCCCACCGCATGCGCCGCCTGGAGGCCCTGGTCCGGGGTGACGAGCCGGCGTAGACTCTCCTGGCCCCGCCAGACCCGGGGCCATCACATCAGCGGGCCGCATGACTGGATCTGGCGAGGCTACGGCCTCTGCCCCACTGGACGAGCCCCGATGACCCCGGCACCCCCGGGCGAGAACAGCGCATAGGACGAGGTGAAGGTAGCCCGGCCCGCTGATGTGATGGTGTAGCTCAGTGCGAAAGCCACCGCATGCAAGGTGCACGGCAAGATGAGAGCGCGGGGGTGAAACCCCGAGGGCGCCGGTTGAGAGTCCGGCCACCATCAATTTCTGCCCGATGAACGGCATTCCGTATGCACATTTAAACGTGCATAATGAGGCTTCCAACCCACCACGGAGCGCCTCATGGACACCTCGAAACTCACCCCTGCAGTCTTCACCATCGACGGTGGCGGCGAAGACGGCTTCCACGTTTTCGGCTGGCACAACCCGGCCCACCGGTGGAACGGATGGGCCTGCCCCGTCCTCCCCCTGTCCGAAGCCAGCACCCTGATCGAACCCCTGCAGTCGGTCATTGAGGAAAGCGGCTACACCGAACCGGGAGACGAGCAGGCCCTCATCGACCTGATCCAAGCCGGCAACACCCCCGTGATCGACTTCGACACCGTTGGCTGGTGCTGGGAAGTGGCCGAGATTGCCGAAGACCGGCAGTTCCTGCTGAAGCCCATCACCACCGAGGCCGAGGCCGAAGCCTTCATCATCGCCTTGGAGGTGGCTGGCCTGTCGTGGCACTTTGACGACGCACCGGAACACCTCACCGACGCCGAGGCCGCTGCCGCCCGCGCCCGGGTGGACGAACTGTTCGCCGTGCTGCCCAACCCCTTCGGCCTTGCCGTGGTCATCTGCGGCCGCACCAGTGACGAGGCGACCCCCGTGTATCGCATGACCTCCAGCCTGTGCCCGGGCGAGGTCTGGTATGGCGACGTTGACCGCCTGACCGACGAGGTGCCCAATGCCGACTTCACCACCGAGCGCCCCCGCATTGACGCGATGGCGGTGGGCGACACCCTGCTGGTGCCCACCCAAGCCGGCCCCGCCCTGCCCATGACCCGCCTGCTGTGAGCGCCACCATCACCGAGCGGCAGTTTGCCGCCCTTGCTGAACTGCTGCGCCTGCGCAATGGGCCGACCCGGGTGGTGATCCGGGCCGTGATGGTCGAAGGCCAAGCCGTGGCAGACGCCGCCCGGGCCGCGCCGATGGACTACCGCGCCGCCAGTTACGCCGTCAAGCGCGCCCGCAAAGGTCTTGACCTCGCCCGGGAGGCCGTAGGCCCGCCCTGATCCTGCCCACCCCCCCCCGGAACCCCAAGACCCGCCGCAAGGCGGGTTTTTCGTTTCCAGACCCGCCACCGACCCCCCTCTAGGGTTTTGCGTACCAACCGTGAGCCGGCAGCATCGCCGCTCATGTCCAAGAAACCCCGATCCACCACCGACTGGGAAGCCGTCGAACTCCTGTACCGGCCGGGGGTCATGTCCCTGCGCGCCATAGCCTCCGCACACGACTGCACCGAGGGCGCCATCAGGAAGCGCGCCAAGCAGTTCGGATGGACCCGCGATCTCAACGCCAAGGTGCGCGCCAAGGCCGAGGAACTGGTACGCAAGGCCGAGGTACGCAACGAAGTACGCAACGGGCCCGAGGCGAAGGAGTCGGAGCGCCAGCAGATCGACGTTTCGGCCCAGCTTCAGGCGAACGTGGTGCTCAGGCACCGGACCGCCATCGGCCGGCACCAGAACCTCGTGGACAAGATGCTGACCGAGCTGGAGGCCCTGGTGGACAACCCGGAGGCCTTCGCCGCCCTGGGCGCCCTGCTGTACGCCCCAGACGAGAACGGCCGGGACAAGCTCAACGAGATCTACCAGAAGGTCATCGCCATGCCTGGCCGGGTGGACAGCGCCAAGAAGCTGGTCGAGACGCTGGAGAAGCTGGTCAAGATGGAGCGGGAGTCGTTCGGCCTGAACGACGCGGCCAAGAGCGACGATGACCCCATGGCCGGCGGCCGGACCATCACCGACGCCGAGCGCGCGGTGCGCCTGCTGCACGTCCTGCGCGCTGGAGGTGCCAGCGAATGAACACCCTGGCCGAAGCGCTGGAGGCCGTGAAGGCCATGACGCCCGAGCAGAAGGCCAATTTCGACAAGGCCCTGTTCGCCGGCGGTGCGCCCCTGTGGGTGCCCCAGCCTGGCCCGCAGTTGTCCGCTTTCCAGAGCAAGGCCGACATTGTGTTCTACGGTGGCGCGGCCGGCGGCGGCAAGACCGACCTGCTGCTGGGCCTGTGCCTGACCGAGCACGAGCACTCCATCGTGTTCCGCCGCGAGGCGGTGCAGCTCACCGGCATCGAGGAACGCATGGCCGGCATCCTGGGCACCCGCAACGGCTACAACAGCCAAAAAGGCCTGTGGCGTCTACCAGGCGGCCGGGTCATGGAGTTGGGCAGCGTGAAGGAGCCCGACGATTGGATGAAGTACCAGGGCCGGCCGCACGACCTCAAGGCCTTCGACGAGATCACCCACTTCACCGAGGCGCAGTTCCGCACCCTGATCGGCTGGAAGCGCACCGACAACCCCAAGGTGCGCCAGCGCGTGGTGTGTGCCGGCAACCCGCCCACCACCGCCGAGGGCGAGTGGGTCAAACGCTACTGGGCCGCCTGGCTGGACCCGAACCACCCGAACCGGGCCAAGCCGGGGGAACTGCGCTGGTACGTCACGAACGAGAAGGGCGAGGACATGGAGGTGCCCGGCTCCGAGCCGGTGCTGGTGGGCGGTGAGCCCATGAAGCCGCAGAGCCGCACGTTCATCCCCAGCTCGGTCGAGGACAACCTGTTCCTGCTGGAGACGGGCTACAAGGCCACCCTGCAGTCCCTGCCGGAGCCGCTGCGCTCCCAGATGCTGCGTGGCGACTTCCAGGCCGGCGCCGCCGACCCGGCGTGGCAGCTCATCCCCACCGAGTGGGTCAAGGCCGCCCAGGCCCGCTGGAAGCCGCGCGAGGTCAAGGGCGACATGACCTGCCTGGGCCTGGACCCGTCCCGTGGCGGCCTGGACAAGACATCCGCCGCCCGCCGACACGGCCAGTGGTTCGATGAGCTGGTGACTGCGCCCGGCATCGTGACCAAGGACGGCCCGACCGCTGCAGCCTTCGCTGCCCCCCTGCTGCGCAACGGCGCCCCGGTGGCGGTCGACGCCATCGGCATCGGATCGAGCGCCCTGGACTTCCTCAACGGCCTGGGCCTGCTGGTCTACCCGGTGGTGGGCTCCGAAGCCTCTCCCATGCTGGACAGCAGCGGGCAGATGCGGATGCGCAACCGCCGCGCGGAAATGTACTGGCGCCTGCGCGAAGCGCTGGACCCCACCAACCCCGACCCGATCAGCCTGCCGCCCGATCAGGAGCTCCTGGGCGACCTCACGGCCGTTCGCTACAAGGTCGTGACCATGGGCAAGCAGGCGGCCATCCAGATCCGCGACAAGGACGAAATCCGCGAGGTGCTGGGCCGCTCCCCCGACAAGGGCGACTCCGTGGCCATGACCTTCTGCGACGGCATCCCGAAGGTGCACAAGGGCAAGGTGGAGAAGTCCTGGCGCGACCGCCTCAAGGCCACGAACAGAAACAACGGATCGGCTCAAGCCGCCTGACACCATGAACAACGCATCCGCCGCCGCCGGCAAGGCCACCCCCAGCGAAGACAAGCTGGCCTTCTGGCTGGCCAACCGCTGCGACCAGCTCGCGTTCCTGACCATGGCCGGCATCAGCTACGCCTTCAAGAACAACGGCGCCCCGCGCGTGAACAGCCCGTTCCCGCAACTGGCCTTCGCCGCCAACGTGTCGGCCCCGACCAGCAAGCGTGCCCTGATGTTCGACGGCACCAGCCTGCAGACGTCCAACACCGGCTCCATCACCACCGCGTTCGTGCCCAAGTACACGATGATCGTGGACCTGATCGCCTACGCGAAGGAGCACTACGTCAAGCCGCTCATGTCCGGCGGCAAGGCGTACTACGTCCTGTTCGTGCACCCGCAGACCCTGGCCGCGCTCAAGAAAGACCCGGACTACCAGCGTGCCGTCGTGGCCGTGGCCACCAAGGCCGGCCTGGACAGCCCGTGGTTCACCGGCGCGACCGTGACCGTGGATGGCGCCGTGATCCACGAGCACAACCTGGTCTACAACACCAAGGGCGCAGCCCCGGGATCGAAGTGGGGCGCTGGCGGCAACGTCAACGGCACCCGCAGCATGCTGTGCGGCGCTCAGGCCCTGGGCATGGCCGACCTGGGCAACCCGGAATGGACCGAAAAGCTGTTCCAGTACGACAGCCAGCAGGGCATCAACATCGACAAGATGATGGGCCTCCTGAAGCCGCGCTTCTACTCGATCTACGACGGGTCGGTGGAGGACTTCGGCATCGTGACCTGCGACCACTACCTGCAGTAATCGCAGCGCCCCCACGGGGGTGCTGCCTTCGGCGGCGGCGCCCCCTTTCTCCCCCTGTTGCTGAAAGGAGCACACCATGCCGATCAAAAAGAACTCTGGCCGTCAGGAACTGATCGTCGCCTATGTGGACATTGCGTTGGCCGATCTGGTCAACAACGTGGCCCAGGCTGCGCTGGATCTGCCGCCCGGCGCCGTCATCGTGGATGGCGCCCTCGTGACCACCGAGGCCTGGAACTCGACCACCTCGGACGTGATGGATGTGGGTGACGCCACGACCGGCGCCCGCTACCTCACCGACGGCAACATCCGCGCCCTCGGTGCCCGCGTGCCTCTGGTGCCCACCGGCTTTGTGCACACGACCTCCCAGCCCGCCCTGACCGTCACCTGGACGTCCGGCGGCGGCACCCCGACCACCGGCAAGGTGCGTCTGGAGGTTGCCTACTACGTCATCGGCCGCGCTGCCTTCAGCTACGGCCTGTGACCGTCAGGACAGCTTTCGCAGTTGTCTCCAGTGGAGGGCCCTAACCGGCCCATTTAACCCCCCAGGGCTTGATCCCCCTGGGGTTTTTTGAGGATCTCACCATGAAATTCCGTTCCCCCACTGATGAGCCGGTGTACCTGGGCCTGACGAGTGGCCACACCGTGGTTGTTCCCCGCGAGGGCGTCGAGCTGGACGCCAAGTGGAACAAGACCGCCATCGCCAATGGCTGCATCCCCGGCACCCTGACCGACGAGGAGGCCGCCCTGCTTGCCGCCGGCGATGCCGCTGCCGCCTCCGTGCCCGGCTTCGACCGCCACGGCGAAATCACCAAGGTGCTGACCAAGATGCTGGATATGTCCGAGGAAGGTCTGTTCCGCCAGGACGGCCGCCCGGACATGCGCAAGGTCAACGCCATGCTGGGCTTCCAGGCCGAGCGCACCGAGATCGACAAGGCTTGGGACGAGCTGGCCGAGTCCCTGCAGGGCGACAAGGCCGATTCCAAGCAGAGCGGCGAGGCGAAGTAAGCCATGAACGTCGGAGACTTCATCGACCTGTTCCGGTCGGACACCCGCGACCTGACCGACCCGTTCCTGTGGTCGGACGAGGACATCGTGCGGTATCTGAACGAGGCAGTCGATGAGGCCGCCGAGCGCGCCAAGCTGATCGAGGACAGCGTGTCCGCCGACTGCTGCGTCATCACGCTGGTCCCCGGGCAGGCCACCTACAACCTGCACCCCTCTGTGCTGCATGTGAAGCGGGCCACCTTCAACGGCAAGCCCCTGCACGCCACCAGCGTGGAGGCCGAGGACAACCAGGGCTTCGGCTGGGAGAACCGCGAGGGCGCGGAGCCGCAGAAGGCCATCGTCAACGGCCAGGCGACCACGATCACCCTCGTGCCCAAGCCGACCCAGGCCGGCACCGTGCGCCTGACCGTATTCCGCACGCCGCTGGCGCCCCTGGACGTCACCGACCTGGACGCCGAGCCCGAGCTCAAGCCGGTCTACCACGTCCGCCTGAAGAACTGGATGTACCGCTGCGCCTACCTCAAGCGCGACGCCGAAACGCTCAACGAGGCCCGGGCGGCCGAGTACGAGGGCATGTTCGAACGCGACTTCGGCACCAGGCCGTCGGCCAACACCCAGCGCACCCGCAACGACAAGCGCCCGCCGGTGACGCGCTTCAACCCGTACTGGTGAGCGCGTGAAGATCGACACCTTCAAGGGCATCAACAACCGCCGTCCGATCGACCGCCTGGGCGTCTCGGATGAGGCGGCATTCGTGCGCGACGCCGCCAACGTGGATCTGAGCGCGGCCGGCACCTTCCAGCGCCGGGCCGGCTACGACCTCGTGCAAGCCACGGGCAACGGGCGCGGCCTGTTCGCCCCGAAGTCCGGGATCTGCGCCTACTACGCCGCCGGCAACCAGCTCATGCACTTCGACGGCGAAGCCACCTCCACCCCGATCAAGACGCTGGCATCGGCCGTGTCGGAGATGGCCTATGCGGACACCCCGCGCGGCGTGGTCGCCTCCGACGGCTACAGCCTGAGCCTCCTGGACGACCTGACCGTGAGCGACCTGTCCCCGGCCAGCGTGAGCCCGCGCCCGGTGGCCAGCGCCAGCCCGGGCGGCGCGCTGCCGGCCGGCGCCTACATGGTCACGACCGCCCATGTGGACGCCCAGGGCCAGCGCAGCAGCTTCGACCTGCCCCAATCGGTCGACGTGCCCGCCGGCGGACGGATCACCCTGACCCGCGCGGCCAGCCCGCAGCGCCTGGTGGTGTTCGTGACCGCCCCGGACGGCGAGGTGTTCTACAACGCCGGCACCATGCTCCCGGGCGAGACGTCCCTGGACGTGGCCATCAGCAGCACCGGCGGCGAACCCATGGCCTACACCGTCATGGCCCCGCTGCCGGCCGGCGAGGCCCTGGCGTATCACAAGGGCCGGCTCTACAGCGCGGTGGGCAACATCGTCGCGCACAGCATGGCCTTCAACCTGGGCCTGTACCGGCCGGCGGTGGACTTCATCCCCCTGGACGCACGGGTCACGCTGCTGGCGGCCGTGGAGGGCGGGCTCTACATCGGCACGGCCAAGGCCATCCACTTCCTGCCCAGCGGCACCCCCGAGCAGGCCACGCTCCGCAAGGTGGCCGGCTACGGCGCCGTCAAGGGCACCCTGGCCACGATCCCGGACAGCACCGACGTCATGTTCTTCACCGATCGGGGCCCGGTTCGTGCCACCTCCACCGGTGAGCTGGCGCTGCTTCAGGACCGGGACATTGCGTTCTCCAAGTCCGACAGCGGCGCCGCCCTGGTCCGCGAGTCCAACGGTATGCGCCAGTTCCTGGCCACCCTCGCCAACCCCGCGCCCAGCGCAGCCGCCGTCATGGGCAGCTACATGGACGCTGAAGTCATCACCCAAGGAGCAGCGCCATGAACGGCATCAATCTCGGTTTCACCTGGCACATCGAGCGCGTGCGCAAATCGGACGGCGCGGTGCTGGAGCGCGAGGAAATCCACAACCTCGTGCCCGTGGAGGGCCTGAACTACCTCATCAGCACCGCCCTGAAAAACGGCGTGCCCTTCGCCAACTTCTACGTCGGTCTGTTCGAGGGCGACTACGACCCGGTGCCCACCGATACGGCTGCAGCCTTCACCGCTGCCGCCACCGAGCTGGTGGCCTACACCGAGGTCAACCGCCCGACCCTGGTGCTGGGCGCCGTGGCCAACGGCACCGTGGACAACACGGCCGCCAAGGCCGAATTCACCGGCACCACCAACGGCAAGCGCGCACAGGGTGGGTTTATCAGTTCCGCCCCGACCAAGGGCGCCGCCACCGGTGTGCTGGTGTCGGCCGTCCGCTTTCCCAGCCCCAAGCCCCTCGATGCAGGGACCATCCTGCGCGTCACCGCCGGCTTCAGCGCCGTTTCCATCTAAGGAGAACCCACCATGTCCGTCAAGACTTCCACTGGCCTGCGCAATGGCATGCTCGTCACCGACTCCTTCAAGGGGCTCATGGACGGCTGCTTCCTGAAGATCTACGCCGGCACCGTGCCCGCGGACGCGGATGCTGCGATCGGCGGCGCAACCCTGCTGTGCACCATCTCCAACAACAGCGGCGTCACCGGCCTGACCTTCGACGCCACGGCCATCGGCGGCGTGGTCAGCAAGACCCCGGCCGAGATCTGGTCAGGCAACAACGTGGCCGCCGGCACCGCCTCCTTCTACCGGCTGGAGACGCCTGGCGACACCGGCGCGGCCAGCACCACCCTGGAGCGGGTGCAGGGCACCGTCGGCCTGCTGGGTGCGGATCTCAACCTCTCCAGCGTGGCCCTGGCGTCCGGCGCACCGCAGGCCATCGACTACTTCACCATGGCCCTGCCCACCGCCTGACCATGCCGTACACGCTGCCCACCGTTGCGTCCGAGTTCCCGAACGTCGCCGGCCCCACCTTCTGGGATCAGGCGGCATCGGGCGTGGTCGACACGGACACGGTGTTCAGCAGCGCCAACCTCTCGGAATGCCAGGCGAACCGGATCGAGACGCTGGGCAACGAGTGGACGGGCGAGTGGTACGGCGCCGGCGGCGGCGGCTCCCAGGTGGTCGGCGGCTCCGTCCTGCTGGTGCCCAAAGGCGGGGTGCTCACCCTGACCGAGTTGTTCATCCATGCGCAGCTTTTCGAGCCGCTGGGTGGCGCGGCCGCCGTCCTGTTCGGGCCCAGCGGTGCACGCACCCAGTTCGGCACCGACGGCCTGTTGTTCGGGGTGTCGGTGTTCCCCGAAACCGAGTTCATTGACGATCTGGCCGTCGGCATCACGTCGGTTGGTGCGTTGACCTTCAGCACGCCCTTCAACTGCACCGGCACGCGGCGCCGTGGGTGCCACCCTGTTCACCTTCAAGCAGTACAGCATCAGCTACGTCGAACTGATGACCCGGCTGGCGCGCAGCGGGCCCGAGGGCCGCAAGGCCGCGCTGCTGGGCATGGCCGTGCTGGTGCTCATGTCCGGCGTGGGCGGCCTGCCGTTCATCGAAGACCTGGACGATGTGGTCGACGGCTTCATGCAGCGGGTGATGGGCCGCAACTTCTCCAGCAAGCAGGCGCGGCAGGAGTTCTTTGCCGACCTGCTGGGCGAGGGCGCCGCCGACTTCGTGCTGCGCGGCGTGACCGGGCTGCCGGGCTCCCCGGTGGATGTGTCCGGCCGTCTGGGCCTGGGCAACATGATCCCGGGCACCGGCATCTTCCAGAAGAAGGAGAGCTACGGCCGCGACCTGCTGGAGATTGCCGGCCCGGCTGGCGACATGGCCAAGCGGACCGCCGAGGCTGCAGCGCTGGCCGCCCAGGGCGAGGTGTTCGGGCAGCGCGGCGCGCTGGCCACCATCTCCCCGGTGGCCGCCCGCAACCTGCTGATCGCGCACGACATGGCCATGACCGGCTCCTACCAGGACCAGCAGGGCCGCAAGGTGATCGACACGACCCCGGGTGAGGCGGCATTCAAGGCGGTTGGCTTCCAGCCGGCCAGCGTGGACCGCGTGCAGGACGCCAGCTTCATCGCGCAGCGGATGATTTCCCTCAACAAGATCCGCGAGGGCGAGATTGCCGACAAGTGGGCGCGCGGGGTCTATCTGAACGACCCTGCAATGGTGCAAGATGCGCGGTCCGCTCTGGAGGCCTGGAACCAAGCCAACCCGGAGTCCCCCATCAGGATCAACATGCGGCAGATCTTCCAGCGGGTGAAAAACATGCGGATGGACAAGACGGAGCGGCTGGCCAAGACCGCCCCGAAAGAGATCCGCGACCAGGTGCGCGCCCAACTGGAGCAGGGCCGATGAAGCTGGCCGGCCTGTCCGTCGTCATCGGGCTACTCACGGTGGGGCTGGCCACCCTGCCGTGGGGCTTGGTCATCCTGGCCGGGCTCCTGGCGCTGGGCTGGGTTTCCCGGCCGCGCTGACCTGCCGGCGGCTGCCGGCGACCCCCTCTAGGGTTTTGCGCCCGGCCGTCGGCCGTGGAGACTGCCCCCGTACTGCAACGCGGTCGGGGTTTCCTGGCGCCGGGTTGCGTTTCAAGCTCAACCCCGCAGACAGGAGCTCCCCATGGCCTCATTGATCTACAACCGCGCTCTGGAACTCTGGGCACGCGGCAACATCGACTTCGACACCGACACGTTCAAGGTCATGCTGACCACTTCGGCCTACGCCGAAAACAAGGACACGCACGACTTCCGCGACGACGTGACCAACGAGGTGGCCGGTGCCGGCTACACCGCCGGCGGCAACACCGCCACCGTCACAGTGACCTTGGACACGGCCAACGACCGCCTCGACATTACCCTGGGCGGCACCACCTGGCCGGCGTCGACCATCACCGCGCGCAAGGCCGTCTATTACAAGTCCCGTGGCGGCGCGGCCACCGCCGACGAGCTGATCGCGGTGAACGACTTCGGCGCCGACGTCATCAGCTCCAGCGGCACGTTCACCCTGAACGCCAGCACCCTGCGCATCACCAACACCTGATAGGGGAACGCCATGACCCAGCAGACCACCACCGTCTCCTACAAGCTCAGTGAGATGACCGTCGACCAACTCGTGCAGGTCAGCCAGGGCCTGGGCCACCAGATCGACAAGCTGCGCGCCGACCGTGTGCACCTGGGCAAGCTGATCGCCCAGAAGCTGCGCGATCAGCGTGTCGCTGACCTGAAGGCCCAGATTGCCGACCTGGAGGCCCAGGTGAACGCCGAGGCTCCCGGCGCGGTCATCGAGGCCACCGCCGCCACCGTTTCGTGACCACGGCGCGGCACGCCCGCGCTCATTGAGGGAGCACCATGGCCACCCGGATGAAGACGGTCCAGTACGCCTTCCCGGCGCTGGCCTCCCTTGTCAACAACACCCTGACGAACCTCACGCAGATCACGATCGCGCTGCCTGAGAACGCCAAGGTGTTTCGCTCTGTCGTCGCGCGGATCTCGTGCGACGACATTGTGACGGCCACCGGCGGCACGATCACCACCAAGACCTTCGCGCTGCGCCTGGGCGCCGCCGCGTACACCACGCGCAGCAGCCTCGCGTCCACATCGAACACGGGCGAGAACATCAGCCTGCACTGGGTGGCCGGCTTTGCCGACCACTTCGCGGCCAACTGGACCGGCTCCAGCATGACCTGCGATTTCCAGGTGCTGGTGAACCAGACCACCGGCACCACGCTGGGCATGGTCAACGTGTGCGTGACGCTGGAGATCACCTACGAGCACGACGACACGTCGGCCACGAAGGTGAAGACGATCTATTACCCGCTGAACTGCCCGTCAGCGGACATGAACACGGCGCCCTCGACGCTCACCACGATCCCGGCGTTGAACACCCTGCTGCCCGAGGCGGGAAAGGCCTTCCGCAGCATCCACGTTGTCACGCAAGGCATCGCTGGTGGCACCAACACGACCGACCACACGATGACGCTGCGCGTCGGATCGGCCAGCGTGACCACGGGCAACTACGAGGCGGGGCTGCAGTCCAACCGATTCACTCGGTACGTCTGGGACTTGACCGGCAGCTATCCCAGCACAGCCGTCTCGCAGGCCTGGCAGCCCACCGCATCGTCCACGCTCAAGCGCTACCACCAGCAGGCTTGGCTGGTTGTGACCTACGAGTACACCGAGGCGACCACCACCAACGTGTTCAACAGTGTGTGGTTGCAGCAGCGCGTCGACCTTGTGGGGCCGCTGGACGCTGCGACGATCTTCAGCTTCAACCTGGGGGTGCTGCCCGATAAAAACCCGGTCGGTGTGGCTGCAGCGTTGTATCTGGAATACCAGCAGCTCGCAGCAGCCATCAACACCATCACGGTGCGCTACAACGACCCCACCGTCGGTGAGTTTGCGACGATTAACTACACCGACAACGCCCCCGTGCCCTGCGGTACGAATGCCCTTATGGCCATCCGCAATGGCGTCGACCTGGAGTTTTCCGACGGTAATCCCGCCCTGTTTGAGTTCGAGATTCACGAAACCAGCGCGGCTAACCATATCCGAGACGCCGCAGCCTCCCTGCTGGTCTGCTGGACGAGCGAGAAGTCCGCCCAGGGCACCGAGGCCCACCTGCATACCGTCAAGCTCAACCTGTTCGATTACGGTGTCGCCACCAACACCCCGTTCAACTACGACTCCGCGAACCTGCGCGTCCTGAGCGACAACTTCGCTGACGCCGGCCTGGAGCCGGAGCCGTTTGCCGCCATCGACGTCTCTGTGCGGACGGACTTGTTCCTGCAGGTCGCGCCAAGCGTGGGAGCAGTGAAGTTCATGTTGGCGGAAGACGCGGCCAACTTCATCGGACCCAAGCCCCTGTGCACTTGGGGCTTCGAGCCGTTCGCGGAGATGGGCTATTACACGCTCTGCGAGAACCTGCTGCCGTTGTTCAAGATTTCCCCCTACGACGCTGGCTTCCTGCGCGACTTGGACGGCAGCAATCCGTACCGGCTTACCAACGAGCGGAAGTACCGCTTGACCCGGCAGTACGGCAGCAACGGCACGACTGCCAACACGCTGATGGCGGCAACGATGTTCGTCACCATGCACCATATGTACGTCGACATCACCGGCACGCTGACCGGCGCAACCGGTTCGGTGCAGGTTGAAGGCCAGGGCACCGCATACACCCGCGACGTCGACTACGCCGTGTTCGTCCCTGAGCCGGCCACCGCGTACACGATCCGCAATCTGTCGCCGCGAAGCCCGTTCAACCTGACGGCGCTCGATAGCACCGGCAAGACTTTGAACGGCGTTTGGACACCGCCGCCATGACGAACTTCAACTTCGCGGACGCGGCAGGCCCGGCGGTCGGGGGAACGAACTTCTCCTTCGGCGGCGGCGGGGGTGCGGTCGACGGCACGGCCAACGGCATCACCCTGCTGGCCGCTGCTGCGCTGCTGGCCGGTGCCGCTGCTGCAGGGGTCAACGGGAGCGCGGTCGGCCGAACCCTGCCCGCAGCCGCTTCGCTGGTCCCTGGTGCTGGCGCCGGCCAGACCAACGCCACCGCAGCAGGCCAGACCCTGGTGGCCGCCGCGCTGCTGCAGGGCGGCACCGCCAGCGGGGGCAATGCCGCCACTGCCCCGGGTGCCACGCTGCCGGCGGCTGCCGCTCTGGTGCCGGGCGCACCGGCCGGCCAGCGCCAGCCCACCCAGGCCGGCGCCACGGTCGCGGCCGCCGGCTCCCTGGTGCCGGGCGGCGCCGCTGGCGAGGGCGCAGCCACGGGCCCGGCGGCGCTGCTGCAGGCCAGCGCCGCCCTGGTTCCTGGTGCGCAGGCTGGCCAGCGGCAGCCGACCCAGCCCGGCGCGCTCCTGGCGGCCACCTCCGCGCTGATCGCCGGCGGCGCCACCGGTGCGGCCGACACCACGGCCCCGGGCCGGATCTTCAGCATGACCAGCACGCTGCTGGCGGGCCAGGCTGGCGTGTCCGCCACCGCCGCCGGCCGGGTGCTGACCGCTGCTGCCACCTGGTCGGCTGGTGCTGCCACGGCGCAGCGCAGCGGGTCCGCCCTGGGCCTGACCCTGCCGCTGCAGGTGGTGCTGGTGCCGGGCCCGGCCGAGGCCGCAACGAACGCCACGGCCTCCGGCAAGACCTTCGCGGCGTCCACGCAGATCCTGGCCGGCGCCACCTCGGTGCAGGGCTTCGGGCCCGGCGTGCTGCTGGGCCTGCAGAGCTCGATGCTGGCCGGCACTGCCATCGGCCAGGGCAACAGCTTGGCGCCCGGCGCGCTGCTGCAGGCGCTGGCGTCCATCCAGTCGGGCACGGCCATCTCGCTGACCAACGCGCCCAGCCGCTTCACCTACCGCGTGCGGCCGCAGGACTACCGGGCCGTGGTGCCCGCCATGTCCTACGTCGCCACCGTCAAGCCCGAGAACTACACCGCCATCGTGCGGGAGGCCACATGAGCGCATCCAACCTTCGAGACTGGGACAAGCAGCCCGGCGAGACGCAGGACTACGACATTGATTTCACCCCGTGGCTGGAGCGGCTTCGGGACACGCCGGCCGCATCCAACCCGGTGACGTGGACCGTCGACCCCGGCATCACCGTGCTGTCGACCTCGCTGTCTGGCGGGGTGGCAAAGATCTGGCTGTCCGGCGGCGAAGCGCGCAAGCGCTACCGCATCACGGCCACGATGACCACGGCCGGTGGGCGCATCAGGCAGGTCGAAATTCGCATCAACGTCAAAGAGGTATGACCCATGAGTGACCACCCCGAACCCAACGCCGCCCCCAAGCGCATCACGTTCGATCCCAAGATCAACCCCGGGCACATCCTGCAGTTCGTCATCCTGCTGTCCGGTCTGATCGTCGGCTGGACCGCGCTCGATAAGCGTGTGGTGGCCCTGGAGGAAGGCCGCAAGGCACAGGAGCAAGTGGACCGTCATCAAGACCAGTTGCAGGGCAACAACATGACCCAGATCCGCGAATCTCTCCAGGAAATCAAGCGGACTGTGGAGAAGATGAGCGACAAGCTGGAGAAACGGCCATGAAGCTGATCGAAGACGCCAAGACTGTTTTTCTCCGCGCTTGGTCGGTGCGGCTGTCGCTGCTGGCCGCGCTGCTGTCGGCGGCGGAGGTGTCCCTGCCTTTCTTCGCCCCCTGGATGCCTGAGCACGTCATGGCCATCCTGGCCGTGCTGGTGGGCGCCGGGGCGGCCATCGCCCGCATCGTGGCCCAGCCCACGATGCACCAGCCCAAGGAGCCCACTCCATGAAGAACCCGCGTGCCAGCATCGCAGCCCTGAGCCTGAGCGCTGCCGCCTTCGTCGGCATCGCCGTGCACGAGGCCTACCGCGACCGGGCCTACCTGCCCACCCCCAACGACGTGCCCACGATCGGCTTCGGCACCACGGCCGGCGTGCAGATGGGCGACCGGATCACGGTCGAGCGCGCCCTGGTGCGGCTGCTGGCCGACGCCGACAAGTTCCAGGCCGAGCTCCGGCGCTGCATCGGTGACGTGCCCCTGTACCAGCACGAGTGGGATGCCTACGTCTCCTGGGCCTACAACGTGGGCACCGGCGCGGCCTGCAAGTCCACCCTGGTGCGCAAGCTCAAGCAGACCCCGCCGGATTACGCGGGCGCCTGCGCCGAGCTGCTGCGCTGGGACAAGCAGGCCGGCATCACGCTGCGCGGCCTGACCGTTCGCCGGCAGGGCGAGTACCGCCAGTGCATGGGGCAGTCGTGATCGCGCCCAGCTTCACCCTCGTGGCCGCCGTGGCCCTGGCCGCCTTCATCGCTGGCGGTGCTGGCGCCTGGAACGTGCAGGCCTGGCGCTTCGAGGCCGAAAAGTCCCGCGCGGTGCAGCGGGCGGCCCGGGATCTGGCCCGGGCGGTAGAGGTGCAGGACCGGGCGGTTTCCGCCTACATCACGCAGCGGGAGAGCTCCGCGCGCAAAACTGAGAGGGTGATCCGCTATGTGGACAAGATCGTGGAGCGGCCTGTGTACCGCAATGTGTGCCTCGATGCTGATGGGCTGCGCGCCCTTCGCGCCACCATCGACGGCACCGCGGCTGGACCCGAACCTGGCCCAGCCGTGCCCGGTGCTGCCCTATCCGAGTGACGGCACCGGTGAGGGCATGCTGCGCTGGGGCGTGGCCGTGGCCAGCACCTACAACGACTGCCGCGCCCGCCACCGGGCCGTGGTGGACGCCTGGCCGAAGCCGGCGCCCTGACTACAGGTTTGCGGCAATCTCTGCTGCCGTGGCCCGGTAGTACACCTCCGAGAGCATTTTGAGGTTCTTGTGGCGGCTGATGCGCGAGAGCACCAGCACATCCACCTTGCGCGCCAGCATGGTCAGGGCTGTGGCCCGGGCATCGTGAAAGCGTAGATCCCCGACCATCGTGTTGTCCCGGGCCTTGCGGAACAGGGCATCGAGGCTGGCGGGGGTGATCGTCCACCCCTGCACCTGGGAGCACAGCCGCAGGCCCTGGCGGGTCAGTGGCACCTGTTCCGGGCGGTTGCTGGTCTTGGAGCGGGGCAGGGTGAGCACCCGGCCGTTCAGGGCGCCGGGCTTTACCTGCAGCACCTCGCCAGCCCGCAGGGCGGTGCGCAACGAGATGAGGAAGGCCAGGGCCACCTCTTGCTGCTTCGTGGTGGGCTGCTGGCCGGTGCGGTAGCCCAGGTAGCGCAGCACCTGGCGGATCTCGCGCCAGCCCCACCGCTGGTGGCGGGGTGGATCGTGCCGGGGCATGCGGACCCCCACGGTGGGTTCGTGCTCCATCCACTGCCAGTCGTTTTTGGCCGTGCGCAGGACGTGGCGCAGCAGGCGGAGCTCACGCAGCACCGTGCTGGCGCTGACCTTGGCCAGCCGGGCGTCTCGCCAAGCGGCGATGTGTGCAGCCGTGATGTCCTCCAGGGCGCCTGGGAAGTAGGCAACCATCTTGGGCAGGCGCAGGGCCTCCCACTGCTCCCCGCGCTTGTTGGCCGACACCTCGCGCTGGTATCGGTCCACCGCGTCTGCAAAGGTGCGTCGGTCGGGCTTGGTGATGCCCGCTGCAATCTCCGCTTCAACCTTCTTCGCCCACTGCTGCGCTTCGGACTTGGAGGGCCAGACCGCGCTTTTGCGCACGCCATGCTTCTCCACTTCCGCCCTCCAGCCTGAGCGGTACTTTCTGACGTAGGCCATGTCTCTCCAGCGTGTGCGGGCCTCTGTGCGGGCCCGTGGGCGGGAATAGTAGCGATTTATGCGGGCGAAAGGCGGTGTATGTGGGTGTGTGCGGGAAAGCAAAAAGGCCCCTTGTGGGGGCCTTTTGCGGTGTATCGCGGTGTTTACGTCGCTATACTGGGAGTCACGGTTTGGTGCCCAAGAGAGGACTCGAACCTCCACGCCTCTCGGCGCTAGTACCTGAAACTAGTGCGTCTACCAATTCCGCCACCTGGGCATCTCAGGAAGACCGCAAGTATAGCATCAAAAAATTGATCG
>Ga0208492_1000421_pt1 | contig 36230 bp, 51 predicted proteins | sample Subbioar_CSW14AB_FD_184820 | JGI IMG/M metagenome (GOLD analysis project Ga0208492, IMG submission 184820) | Serpentinite rock and fluid subsurface biosphere microbial communities from McLaughlin Reserve, California, USA - CR12Mar_CSW14AB (SPAdes) | ecosystem: Environmental > Terrestrial > Deep... | reverse complement strand
TGCACTTAGTTTGGCAAACCGCGAGGCCTAACCAGACAATGGAGCGGACGCCTCCGCGCTGCGCGCTCCGGCGCCGCTCATCGGCGCGTTAGGCGTCTGAAATATGCCCAGTCAGACTGACGAAGACGAATTGTTCAGAGCGTGCTGCTCTGACATTGAAGCGGCCCACGTGAGCCTTGGAAATTCGCTAGGTTGGCGCTTCGTGACTTGCCCGCGGGACAACTTCACTAAAACAGCAAGATTCTGGCTAGTCACCCTTCATCCTGGAGGGCGGCGGGATTACCCCGAACATCCCCAACCTTCGCAAGAAGCCGGGTCCGCATATCTGGTCGAATCATGGGATGACCAAGCTGTGGGCACAGATCCGCTGCAGCGCCAAATTCAAATGCTCTTCGACGAATTGGCCAAGCAAACTGGAAGGCCTTCCGGCAATGAGCTTTTGTCGATCAGCCTGTCCAGTCACTTCATTCCATTCAGGGCCCCGTCGTTCGCTGACCTAGAGAACAAACGCCCTACAATAGAATTCTCTAAACGCCTCTGGCGACGAATCCTCTCGACGTTTCATCCGAAGTTGCTGATTGTTCTGGACCGGAACGGCTACAAGGCATTTGCACAAATTCTGGCCAGTCAGTTCGGGGAGGCACTCTCCGAAGTCGAATACCCCACAGGGTGGGGGAGCTACGTTGCTCGTATTCGCCAATTTCCCGACGGTCCTACGCTATGCTGGATACCGAATTTATCCAGATTCAAAATATTCGGCCGCCCAGAGTCGGCAGCTCAGGTGGTTGAGATCGTGAAAGCTGCAACAAGAAATGCGTCAGACACCTAACCAGCCAATGGAGCGGACGCCTCCGTGCTGCGCACTCCGGCGCCGCTCATCGGCGCGTTAGGCAGCAGGGAATGATCGAAGAAGTTCCGAGCGGCGCGCGGCGAGAAGGCCCTTTGGCGCGGCGTTGGTACTCCAGTTCTCATTTCGATCTATATGTCTGGCGCGAATCCACGCACGAAATAGTCCAGTTCCAACTGTTCTGGAAACGTCCAGCCAAACTTCATGATGAGGACCATATCCCAGAAGAAGCCATTACGTGGAGCCGCGACGTTGGGTTCCAGCAGGCTCAGGTTGCCGAGGCAGGTCGGTACAAAGCGCCGGTCCTGAATGAGCATTTCGGAATGGAGCTCTCTGAGCTCCTCGAAGCGTTCGAGCAAGACGCAATGCCGTCAAACTATCCCGACGTTGTGTTCGTAATGGCGAAAATCACAGGGCTCGCGTCGTAGCTGGGTCGGCCCCTACAAACGCCAACCTCCCAGAATTCAACCAGCTTGGCCCAACCGACCGTGATTTTTAGTATTGCCAGCGAGATAAATTCCCGATAACAATCGATTCCCAAGACCGCAACCCAGGGCTCTCAAATGACCCGGCGGCTGGCGCCATCACCACATTGATTTCGAGCAATCTCCCGAGTGATGGTCGAACGGTGGCGGTTGAGCTGGCGACCAATCTCGGCGGGCGAATTCCCTTGCCAACGCAGCGCGTCGAAGCGCTACCAGTGACGCGGCGACGAAACGCTCGTCGGCGAAAACGCTCGGCGAGGAGTCGACGGGGCTGCCACGGGCGGCTTCCGCCGGCACCGTTCGACACGGGGGATTTTCAGAACGCGGCGGGCGTGCTCTCGGTCACGAAGCATCAACGCTGACCGAGCGCCCTCGCCAAGCGGGCTGTCGCGGAGCTGCACCGCCAGCGGACGGCGGATCAAATCCTGGGGCACGGAATTCGAAGCCCCATGTGCCCTGGTCGGCCATACGTGAGGCGCGATGAGGGCGCTGCGGCAGGCGCGCAACCGCGCCTCCGTGGCGCTGGCGGCATGCGCTTTATGCTGCCACAATCCGCCGCGCAGGCGGCGCGAATGCATCCGGGCGCGCAGAGACGGCACCGGGTCTTTCCGCTCGCTCTCACTCCGACATGGACCGCGCGGGTATCCCGGTTGCCGTTCCGCCGTGACGCCCACGAGGGCTGCGGCCCGGTGGTACCCGAGGACGCTGTCGCCCTCATCAGAGGCAAAGATCAACGGCGACATGATTCGAACGCTCAACCGCATGAGTGCCGTGCTGCTGACCGGGCCACCGCTGCTGATGGCGGGCGCGATGGCGGCGCTCTACTTCTTGAACAATCCCACCTCGCATGAATCCAGCGCCCTGCTGTTGGTGCTGAACGTGCTGTTCACGACGGTGGTCTCGGCCTTCATCGCCCTGCTCGCCGCGCGCAGTTTCCTGCACACCGGCCGCCCGACCTTGCTCGCCATTTGTGTCGGCATGACGGTGTGGGGTGGCACCGCCCTGGTCGCGGTGGTCGGGCAACACATCGGCAACTACAACATCACCATCCACAATCTCGGCATCGCCGTTTCGGGGTTGTGTCACCTGGCCGGCGCAATTGCCGTTTACCGGCACGGCGAACAACAGGAGCGCGGGCTCGGCGGACGGCTCGCGTTCGGCGTTGCGTCGGCACTCTGCGCCGTGGGAGCGATCTGGATGGCGACCCAGGAAGCATGGTTGCCGATGTTCTTTGTCGAAGGCGCGGGCGCCACGCAGGCCCGGACCTTCGTGCTGCTGGCCTCGATTGCGATCTTCGGGTTGGCGGCTTTGCTCATCGCCGTCGCGTCCCGCCGCTCCGGCTCGCTCTTTTTGCTCTGGTATGCCGGCGGCTTGGTCTTGATCGCCATTGGCGCCGCCGGCCTCATTCTGCAACCGACCCATGGCAGCTGGCTGGGCTGGGTGGCGCGCTCGACCCAGTATCTGGCCGGCGTCTATATGCTCGCCGGCACGCTGCTGACGGTGCGCGAATCCGGGGACTGGAAGATCTCCCTGGAAGAACGGCTGCTGTTGAGTGAGCGCCTGCAGCGCGAGCAGGCCGATCTCATCCGCCTGGTGAACGACAACACCAGCGACCTGATCTTCATGAAGGACAGGACGGGACACCTGACCTATGCCAACGCGGCAACCTTGCGCCTGATTGGACGCGCGAGGCTCGATGATCGTCCGCCTGACACCGAGCTGTTCTTCGTCGCCGACGAGCGTGCCGAAACTTTGCAAAACGATCGGCACGTGATGCAGACCGGCGAAGTGCTGGAAGTCGAGGAAACCTATATCGGCGCCGACGGCGTGACGCGCACGTTCCTGTGTACCAAGAGCCCCTTGCAGGATGAACATGGCGAAATCATTGGAGTCATCGGCGTCGGTCGCGACATCACCGAAAGAATCGCTGCGGAGGCCGCGCTGCGCAACGCCTTGGCGGCCGCCGAAATGGCCAGCGCGGCGCTGAAGGAGGCCGATGTTCGCAAGGACGAATTCCTGGCCATCCTTGGCCACGAACTGCGCAACCCGCTCGCGCCACTGCGCAATTCCGTGGAGATCCTGAAGCTCACGCGCGCAGAGGACGAAGAAATGCAAAGAGCCGTGGGCATGATGGACAGGCAGTTGCATCATCTCGCGCGACTGGTCGACGACCTCATCGATGCCAGCCGCATTACGCGCGACAAGCTTGAACTGCGCAAATTGCCGTTGGACCTGGTGGCGATTCTTCAGCAGACCATCGAATCCTGTCAGCCGCTGATTCGACAGGCGGGCCATGCGCTGCACGTCTCACTGCCTCGGGAACACCTGTACGTAATGGGTGACGCGGTACGCCTCGCCCAGATGTTCAGCAACATACTCAACAACGCCTGCAAATTCACCGACGACGGCGGACAGCTGACGCTCTCTCTTGAACAGCGGAGCGATGATGCCCTCATCACCATTGCCGATTCGGGGCTTGGCATCCCGCGCGAGAAGCTCGGAAAGATCTTCGAAATCTTCTCGCAGGTGAACAGCACGCGGGAGAGATCGCAGAGCGGCCTCGGCATCGGGCTTACGCTCGCGAAGCGGCTCGCGGAAATGCACGGTGGCGAAATCACCGCGCACAGCGAGGGCCTCGGCACAGGCAGTACCTTTGTCGTGCGCCTGCCCCTGGCGAGCGCCGTGGCGGACGCCGACGCCGGGGCCAGGCCCGCAGCGCCCACGGTCACGCCCGAACCCGCGCAGCGCTGCCTGGTGGTGGACGACAATCGTGATGCCGCGAATTCGCTCGACATGCTCTTGCAACTTTCCGGGTATAGCACCGCGCTCGCCTACGACGGACTGGACGCCGTGGAAATTGCAGAGCGCTTCAAGCCCGACGTGATATTACTGGACATCGGCTTACCGGGCATGAGCGGCTACGAGGTGTGCGGGCGCATTCGCCGACAGCCCGGGGGAGGTGAGATCTTCATCGTTGCCGTGACGGGTTGGGGCCAGCATGAAGACCGCGCGAAATCGCGCGAGGCCGGCTTTGATCACCACATGGTCAAACCCATCGACTATGCACTGCTGCAAACCCGGTTGAAACTGCGTCTCACCGGGGCGTAGCCCCGAGGTCACCGCTGCAAGTCGATGGACGTGTCAGGCCAGCGAGGCTAGCCGATCAGTGCGCTACGTCATATTCGTGTCAACACGACAGCAGTGCCGAGGCGAACCATGCGGCCACTCACGAGGCGGACCTGCTTGTCGCCGGGCCGAGTTTTGAAGATTTTCTCCCCAGGTCTGAGAGTTGGTGCCGCTCCTGGCCGCGCTGGGGCGACCTCGGAAAAACTGATTATTTCCACAACTCGTAGTGCTCCCCATCGCTGCCGAGGGCACCAAAGCGTTCAGTTTCCTGCTCGAAATACCCGATGCCCATTTTGGTCGTCTCCTCGACGGTAGTAGCAACCCCGCAGGCCGTTCAGTCATGCACCAGCGAGATGGTTTGACTCGATAGAGGCACGTGAGAGCATTTGGGAGGCTTGACTGTCCCGATGTACCGCTAAGCGCTACCGGCGTTGGAGCGGACGCCTCGCGCTGCGCGCTGCGTTCAGGGTATGAGCCTCACCGGGACTGCTGGGATCGCGCGACGATGGGATTGTCTTCGTCCGACTGAAAGTCGAACTCGTTTATGCTCGGGACTACCGGACCATGGGCGCACTGAGCGAGGGATTGTTCGACGATAGCGAGATCTTCTTCAAGCGGCAGCGCCGGCACTCGTCATTCGACTACGTCGGTTTGGCTGTCGTCGACATCTGAGGGATACGCAGTGCCATACCAGCTGCTGGCGGATCTGGTGCTTTCACTACATGTCGCGATCGTCGTCTTCGTGGTCGCCGGGCTTTTGGCCATTGTGATCGGCAATCTGTGTCATCGGTCATGGGCTAACGCGCTCTGGTTCCGTATCCCCCATTTGCTGGCCATCGGCATCGTCGTCGCGGAATCATGGTTGGGAATGGTATGTCCCCTTACCACGCTGGAGAACTGGCTGCGGGTGAAAGCACAACAGGGAACCTATACCGAGAGTTTCATAGAGCACTGGCTGTCGGAACTCTTATTCTACGAAGCGCCTGCCTGGGCGTTCACCTTGGGCTACTCGGTATTCGGAATCCTGGTACTGCTCACGTGGTGGAAGTTTCCGCCCAAACGGCGGCAGTAAGGACAATGGAGCGGGCAATCGGGCCGATAGGTGATGACCAGTCCGGGCGGATGGGTTACACCGACCGTTCCGATCGCCCGATGATCTTCTATCCTCCTGGGCCCTTGTCGCGCTGCAAACGGGAACGACTGACAGCGGGTGCCGACCGACCCCGGTATCGTGCCGGGCAGGAATCGCAGCTGAAACCATTCGGTAACGGAATGATGGCATCGGTTCGCGCTGCCGCTGAGCGGTGAATGACGCGCGCGACTGGGCACCGCTTGAATGGCTTCGCCGTGTCAGTCCATGAAACGGATTGACGGCCTATACAATCATCACCGCTCGACGCCGCTTAGGGCGGCCGTCGCGCGTAGCACAATTGGAGAGACAACGTGAACAGAACAGCCCAGTGCCATTGCGGCGCCGTCACCGTGAAGGTCTCGGATGATCCGGCGCATATCTTCATGTGTCACTGCGAGTTCTGTCAGAGACGCACCGGGTCCAGCTACCATCTGGACGCGTGGTTTCCCGAAGCCGGCGCACGCATCGACGGACCGACGAACATCTACAGCCGTACCGGTGACCGTGGGGACAGTCTTGTTTTCCATTTCTGCCCGACCTGCGGAAGCAATGTCTATTTCTTTTTGCCAGAGGCACTGCCTGGAATGATCGGCGTCGCCGTCGGGTGTTTCGCGGATCCTGATTTTCCGGCGCCCAAGGTTTCCATTTACGAGAAGCGCCGACATCGCTGGCTCGATGTGCCAGTGGGTACGCAAAGGCACGAAGGCGGCATCAACGTGTAAGGACGGCGAGGACGACGCGCCCGGCGCGCGCAGCCTGACTGGCCGGGGGAACGGGCATTGCCCGCCGCGCGCTTTCAGGCGCCACCGACCCTGCTATCCGGCGTCGGGCCGGAGTCCCTCCCGCATGCTGTGCCGCGTCTTGAGCCGACCTTCGAATTCGATGATGAGGCCTATACCGACCAAAGTGGCGCGCGGCACACCGTGCAGGTCCTGCCCTTGCCTGGTGGAGCATGGTTGTTTCTGAGCGGCTTGCCGTTCGCTTGCGCGATGCTGAGGCGCAGCCAAAGCACGTCATCCGGTGCAAGGCACAGTCACTGAATCGGAGAAGGGACGAATACGTGCCGGGTAGGCTTGCGCCGCTCACCGGCACCTGAGTACGACGGGAGATCACGCGGTCGCGCAAGCAATGCGATCGTGAAAACCCGCGGCCCCCGCCACGCGCCCGTTCTGCAGAGCATCCTCGCTCGAGTCCAATCGCTTCCCTCCCGAAGGCGAGGCCAGTAACCTTGCGCCGTCCGCCATGGGCGCCCGCTGGTAGTGGGTGTCGCCGGGCACCCCATCTGTCCTCGTCAGGAATCTCGCAGCAGTGCCTCACCCACAGCAGTCGCCGATAGGTGTGTTTGATTCCGGGGTCGGCGGCGTATCGGTGCTGCGTCAATTGCAGCGCGCGCTGCCGGGCGAGAGCTTCATCTATGCGGCCGACTCGGCGCATGCGCCCTATGGCGATAAGCCACAAGCCTTCATCGAGGACCGCACATCGGCGATGGCGGATTTCCTCACCCGCGCCCATGCCAAGGCTATTGTCGTGGCCTGCAATACCGCCACCGTGATCGCGGTGGCGGCGCTGCGTGCCAACCACGCGATCCCGGTGATTGCGATGGAGCCGGCGATCAAGCCCGCCGTGGCACTCTCCCGTTCCCGCGTGGTGGCGGTGCTGGCGACCGAAAGAACCTTGGCGAGTCCGGCACTGGCCAGACTGTGCCGACTCTACGGCGACGATGCGGAAATCATCTGTCAGCCTTGTCCAGGCCTGGTGGAGGTCGTCGAACAGGGCGCGGCAGACACGCAGCGGGCGGCGCAATTGCTGTGTCTTTACCTCGCACCCGTCTTGGCCAGAGGCGCGGACACCATCGTCCTGGGATGCACCCATTACGTGTTTCTGATGGCGCAAATCCGCGCCATTGCGGGTCCGGCGGTCACCATCGTCGAATCCTCGGCCGCGGTGGCCCGCCAGGTGGAACGGCGCCTGGCTGAAAACGATATGCTGGCCGACGGCCGCGGCAGGCCTGCGACGAGATTCTTCACCACGGGCTCGGTGGAACACGCGCAGGTCGTCATTTCCGCGCTATGGGGCTCGCGCGTGCAGGTGCATGGAATGGATGACCCGGGCACGGTCACCGGCCCACCGTCCACGCGTGCCCGTCCCCGTTCAGCCATATCCCAGGCTCGAGGAAAGGAACCCCATGGCTGACCACTCACCGCAACGCTTTGAAAGACAAGGCGCGATGTTGCTGGCGGGGCTTCGGCGTCATCACGAATTTCAATCCGTGCACACCACCATTGCCAGACAATGGGCGGAATTCCGCGCCTTGGGGCCACTGCCCGGCCGCCTGGGGTCCGCGGCCTATGGCGCGATATGCGGCAGCACGCACACAGGTTTCGAATATCTGTCCGGCGTCGAAGTCGGCTCATTGGATTCGCTGCCCAGCCAGTGCGGTCGAATGCGTGTGCCGGTACAGAATTACGCGGTGTTCATTTATGAGGGCCATGTAGCAGGGCTCGAGCAATGCTGGGCCGGTGTCATGGAATGGCTGGCGCATAGCGACTACGTGTCCGCCCATACGCCCGACTTTGAACGTTACGATGCTGATTTCGATGCGCTCTCCGCCAGCGGTCGAATCGAGATCTGGGTCGGCGTCGTCGCCAAAGCGGCGCATGACGAAAGCGCCAGCGCGCAGAGCACGGCGCAACGCTAGGCGCTCCTGCGGTGGATGCCTTAGAGTGCATGAAAGCCGGCTGGCGTCGCGTCCGCCGGGCCGGAGAGCAGGCTTGCGTCACAGCGCAGACAGCTCACCGCGGCATCACGAGTCGACACGCCGACGCGCGTTGGAGAAGTATTGATGGATCGTCTCGACACCCGCTACCTGAACGAGTTGATTCCGATCATGGGCGCTTTCGTGACGGCGGGTGCGGAGGTCATGGGGCAGATCAATTCGCGCCAGACCGAGCTGCAACTCGCTGCCTTGTTCGACCCCGCGCAGCTGACCTCCGCGCAGGATCGCAACGCCGCCGTCATCAAGCTCGATGAGCTCGCCGCGCTGCTCGACAAGACCCGGAGCACGTACGACGCCTACATCCTGGGCCTCACCGCCAGACTCGTCCAGGCGCTGCAGAAACTGCCGGCCGATCGGCAGACCGAGTACGGGCAGGAGCTCATGGGCAAGGTGCAGACCTTGATCAAGGAGCAAGCCAGTTTTTACCAGTTCCGCCATGCCTGGATAGACGCCACGCGCCGGCTCCTGGCGCTGTTTGAAACCCATCGCGAAGCGATCTGGATCGAGGACGGCGAACTGGTGCTGGCCAGCGAAGCGCTGCAGAGCGAGTTGAATGCCATTACCGCGACTATCGATGGCGCGGCGGCGGCGGAGGCCGAATTGCTCCGCACGCGAGCGGAGAGAATCGCAGCATTGGGGCCTTTGTTCGGTATCACCGCGCAATGATCGCGGCGCGCCGGGAACGCCAGCGCAGCTGGCCGTCGTCGGCGCGGGAGCGCGAAGCCGCGGCCGGACGATGGCTGCGCGCCAAGCCTGCTGAGCAGCACAGGCGGTGAGGCCCTCGCACCCACCACGGCGACATACACCCGCCTGAACCTGACATCCCGAGCGTTCCTTGCATGCAGATCGAGAAAGCGACCGAGGCGGACGTTCCGGCCCTGAGCGGCTTGTTGTCGGTGCTGTTTGCCCAGGAGGCGGAATTCACGCCCGACCCGCAAGCGCAGCAGCGCGGCCTGCTGCGCATCGTCACGCGCCCCGAGGTCGGCGTGGTGCTGGTGGCAAAGGAGGGCGCGCAGGTGCTCGGCATGGTCAATCTGCTCTTCACGGTATCCACCGCCCTCGGTGAGCAGGTCGCGCTGCTGGAAGACATGGTCGTCAGTCCCGACGCGCGCGGCGCAGGCATAGGCTCCCTTCTTCTCGAGGAAGCCGTCATCGTCGCCCGGGCCAGCGGCTGCCGGCGCATCACTCTGCTGACCGATGAGAACAACGTGGCTGCCCAGCGCTTCTATGGCCGCCACGGCTTCGAGCGCTCGTCCATGCTGCCCTTGCGTTTGCATTTATCCTGAATCCAGACACGCGCCGCCTATGATTGCCGCATTCGCGCCGGGCCCCACTCGGCGTCCCACACTCGACTTCAGGCGCCCGGAGGTAAAGCCCATGCGCTCTCGCAGCACGCTCGCATTGATGCTCGGTTCCCTGCTCATCGCCGTGCCGGCAGCGGCGGCGCCGCCCGCCTGCACCATCGCGGTGGACGAGTGCGTGAAAACCTTGATTGCGGAAACGGCCGGTGTCATGTCGGAGTGTGGCCACCTTTTTCCGGAGGCCAGGGAAATCTTCGAAAAGGCCCTGCAGAACTGGCCGGTGCTGAAGTTACCCATTCCCGGTCTCGCCCCGCTCATGGATGAAACGTCGATATTCCGCGTCCAGTGGCGCCAGACCGCAAGGGAACGTCTGGCCGGACTGCCGGCGTCGGAGCGGCAAGCGGTATGTTCCAGGCGCCTTGCCATGCTGACCCAGCCCGAGCCGACCTTAATGGGCGACAGCGTCAGTCTGCCGGCGGATGCACTGAAGAAATATTCGAAGTAGACGCAGCGTGCGATTCAGCCGACCGGAATGCTCGCCCCTGACCGGCCGCCGCTCGCGGCGGCGTCGGGCTTGTCTGGCGCTGGCCGTGGCGTTGAGAATGACTGCGCTGACCGCTCATCCCACTGGGCAGTCCCACCCCAGCGCCGCATGGCGGCGCATCAGGCCAATCGGGAGTTACATAAGCCAATGACACGCCGTCTTTCCATCCTGCTCTTGACCCTGACGCTGGCCGGCGGCGTCCGCGCCCAGGAACCCGCGGCCAGCGACGAGGCGAGGTCGCGCGAAGCCTCGGCCACCTTCGTCGAAACCCAGCACTTCATCGTCGGTCGCATCGGCCGCGACTGTCTGACCGAGATCGGACGCAAGGAGACGCCGGTGGAGTTCCAGACGAAATGGCAACGGGACAATGCCCGCTACTTCGACGCCGCGCGCAAGTATCTCGCCAGCCGGCTCAAGCAAATCGAGAATCCGGAAGCGCGCGACACCATGGAGCGGGCGTATTACGACTCCGCCGAGAGAACTGGCGAAGCGGCGACCGCCCAGCTCTTCAGCAAAGGGCCGAAGAACGACATCTGCAAATACGCCATGACCCTGGTCGACACCGGCAGCATGAACATCGATGAGTTCGCCAAGGCCAGCAAGCTGCCGATACTGCAGGATCTTGAGGACCTCGCGAACTGGGGCAAGGCGCACTGAGCCGCACCTGCACATGACCTGATCACAGACCGCCCGCCGTCGGCCGCGGCGCAGAGAACAGACGCGATCCTCCAGGAGGGACCCCATGGGCGCTATTCACCCCGGCCGCTACACCGCCCACATGGACGGTGATTTCGCGGTATTCATCATCGGCATGCGGGTCAATCGACTGTGGGCCGTGCACAAGTGGCTGCCCGTCGCCCGCGCGATGGGGCCGATGCTGACCGAACTGCTGTCCAATCCCGCGTTGGGCCTGCGTCATGCCGAGACGCTGCTGTATTGGCGCGGCGTCGCGCTCATCCAGTATTGGCGGTCCTTTGAACACCTGGAGCAATTCGCGCGCGAGCCGCGCGCCACCCACCTGGAAGCGTGGAAGCGTTTCAATCGCGCGGTCGGAGCCGACGGCAGCGTCGGCATCTGGCATGAGACTTATTTGATCAAGGCCAATCAATACGAAAGCGTATACGGCAACATGCCGCGCTTCGGTCTGGCGATGGCCGGCGAACACCTGCCGGCCTCGGGCGCACGCGAGACCGCGCGGCGCCGTCTGGGCCTCGATGGCGAACCGGTCGTGCCGAGCTACGACAATCCGCCACAGCCCGGCCCGCGCGACGACTGAAGCGCGCGGCGCACCATGCCACGCATCGCGGTGGTAGAGTTGAAACGGTACGGCTGACAGCGCGTCCACGCGAGCTCAGCCGCTGAAGCGGGCGCCTGCGCACTGCGCAGCCGGGCGCCTGGTGTCGGTACAGTCGGCGTCCGGGAGGGCCAATGGTCAATCTCATCTCTGCAAACCATACCGGGCGCGAACTCGCCCTCATGCTGAGCGGCAAGAAACCGCTGGCCATGTTTTATGCCGAGATATCCGAACTGCCCAATGAACTGCTGATCCCCGAAGGGGCCTTCGCGCCCTACGTCGGGTCAGGCCAATTCTTGCGCGGCGAAATCACCCTCGAGTCGGGCTACTCGGTGTCCCTCGGGCGCAATGCGCAGATCCGCTATGTGTTCTTCGCGCCGGCGGCGGAAGCCTGGCGGATCACCGCGACCAGTCTGCTGCGGGAATCCTTCGCCAGATCGCAATGTCCGTGGAACGAAGCACTGGAACGCATGGAAGGCCGCCTGCTGGGCTATACCGAAGAAGAAGTCGTGTCGCGCTGCGTGGCGCTGGGGCTGATCAAACGCGAGTCGACCAGCGGCAGTCGCTAGCGACCGCCGCGCTCAGCGCATCACGCCGCCCGACAACGCAAGCCCATGAGCAATCACCGCGCAGCCACCGCGCTGGCCGCCACTGCCTACGATCTCTGGCAGGAAGGCAGCCTCGAGGACGCGGCGCTGAAATATGCCGAGGCCCTGCGAATCGCGCCTTGCGATGCGCCCGCACGGGCGGACTGCCATGGCGAGTTCGCCGCCGTGCTCGAGGAGCTCGGCCGGCTTGATGAGGCCCGGCAACAACTCGAGGCCGCCCTCGCCCTGGAAATCACGCGGGCCGGCGACGCACTCGATGTCAGTGTCGTCATCGCGCGCTACTTCCTGGCGGAGTTTCTGCTGCGTCATGGGCAGGCACAGCGCGCGCTGGACGAAGTGAGCCCACACCTTGGCGGCGCGGTCCATGGCCAGTGGTTGCTCTATCTCATCGCGGCCGAGGCCTGGGTCGCGTTGGGCGATACCACGGCGGCCGAGCAGGCCGCGCGCAGCGCCCTGCTTGCCGCGCCCGGAGATGACAAGCGCACGGAATTGCGTCTGCGCTTTCTCGCCTTGGGGCTGCATGACGATGGGCCTTGATCGCGGCGCCATGCGAGGCTCGTCAGCGCGATGTCCCTGCATCGCAATTGACAGCAGAGCCGCCCTGACCCCGCCCACCACGTCAAGGATTTCCCCATGAGCAATTCCACACCCGCCCGCCCCGACGCACCGGATCTCCGTATTGGCGGGCTGCGTCTATGGATAGACGGTCGCCACAATTCCGAGGTGGCCGACTACTGGGACGGCAACTGGGTCGAGGTTTTCGCCGAATACCTGAGCCCCCATTCACGGGTCGCGGCAGCCGGCCCCATCATCCACTTGAGCGAAATCTCGACCTTGCACACCAGTTGCGAAAAACTCGCCAGGCTCGAGGTGCAGGAAGCCGGCCTGTACTGCATGGAGCCCAACCTCAAGATCGAGCTGTGGGCAGTGCCCGGCGGCAAGGTGATAGGCAAGGTCCGCATCACGCCCGATCACAAATCCGAGATGCATGATTTCGGCTTCGCGCTCGAAGAGGGGGAACTCGCCGCGGTGCTGGCGGCCTGCGCCCGCGTGCTGGAGAAATATCCGGTGCGCAACAGAATCTCCGCGGAGGAGTGAACGACGGTCATGCCCCTGGCCCATCCGCAATCCGCCCTCCCCATGGGCTCGATCGACAGCCCTCGATACCGATGACTTTCATTGCCGCGCTGTTCGCGCTCACCTGCCTCTGGTCCCTGCTGAGCGGACGCGCCTACTGGCTGCAGCGCACCGTGCGACGGCAGGCCGAACCCGTCAGGTACTGGTGTTGTGTGGCGATCTGCGCCGTGATGACGCTGTTGTTCCTGGCCCTGGGGCCGGTCCGGTGAGGGTGTCCGCTCCTGGTCCGTGCCATGCTTCAGTATCAATGTCAGCGCACAACGGGAGCCGCCATGAACATCGAGTTCGATGCCGATCGCTACGATGAATTGCAGTTGCAGGTGCTCGAACACCTCGTCAAGTCGGTGCGCGACGGCCTGCGCGAGGCCGGCGTCGACGACGATCAGATCCTCTACGAGGTCACCGGCAACTTAAGCTTCGCGCTCTGCGCCATCATCGATGGCAGCCGCCAGATGATGCTGGACGACCAGCCTGTCGTGCCCTTTCTGACCTTTGCCTCCGAGCGCAATGGGACGGACCTCATCGCGGCCGAGGGCGGCTCGTGGATGCACGAGTATGTGTTCGGCACGGTCGATGAAGTTTTCGCCGAGGACGACGAGGACTAGCACGTGCCGACAAGGTTGCGCGGTGGACGCCGCGCACGCCACGGCGCGCATGCGTTGAGGCAGTGCAGGTCGCCCCGACGCGGGGCGTCTGTCACCACTGACGCGCCATGCGGATGTGGGGCACCGCAGGAAGAATTCGCGCAATTCGGCCGCGAATTCGTCAATCCCGCTGCATGCGACACGCTGGCATGCGTATTGCTCACCTCGCTGCGTAAGACCCGCAGCGCAGGTGTGCTCGACCGCCATGAAACCCTATGTCGATGCCAATCCCTATCCGTGGCCCTATAACGGTGAACTGCGCGCCGACAACACCGTGCTCATCATCATCGACATGCAGACCGACTTCTGCGGTCATGGCGGTTATGTCGACAGCATGGGTTATGACCTCGCGCTGACGCGCGCGCCCATCGAGCCGATTGCGCGTCTGCTGGCCGTCATGCGCCAGCAGGGCTATCACATCATGCATACCCGCGAAGGCCATCGGCCCGATCTGGCCGATCTGCCGCTCAACAAGCGCTGGCGCAGTCAACGCATCGGTGCCGGCATCGGTGACAGCGGGCCATGCGGCCGCATCCTGGTGCGCGGTGAACCGGGTTGGGAAATCATTCCGGAACTGGCGCCGCTGGCGGGCGAGCCGATCATCGACAAGCCCGGCAAGGGCGCATTCTACGCGACCGATCTCGACATGCTGCTGCGCCGGCAGGGCATACAGAACATTGTGCTGACCGGCATCACCACCGATGTCTGTGTGCACACCACCATGCGCGAAGCCAATGACCGTGGCTATGAATGCCTGATGCTGTCGGACTGCACCGGCGCCACGGATCACGGCAACCATCTCGCCGCGCTCAAGATGATCACCATGCAGGGTGGCGTGTTCGGCGCGATGGCCGATTCCGCCGCGCTACTGGCGTCCATCGCGTGAAGCCGGCCATGCATTCGGCACTCGGTCTTTCCGTCGCGGCCGAGCCTTACGCCTTCGAACTGCGTCCAGCGGTGTGCGCGCTGCTCATCATCGACATGCAGCGCGACTTCCTGGAGGAAGGCGGCTTCGGTTCAATGCTCGGCAACGACATCGCGCAACTGCGCGGCACCATCGCCCCCAATCAGCGGCTGCTCGATGCCTGGCGCGCCTGCGGGCTGACCGTGCTGCATACCCGTGAAGGGCATCGGCCCGACCTTGCCGATCTGCCCCACGCCAAGAAAGTACGCGGTCGCGGCGCGCTCAGCATCGGCGACCTCGGTCCGATGGGGCGCATCCTCGTGCGCGGTGAAGCGGGCCACGACATCATCCCCGAACTCTACCCGCGCGCCGGCGAACCGGTGATCGACAAGCCGGGCAAGGGCGCTTTCTATGCCACCGATCTCGACGCCATCCTGCATCACCGCGGCATCCAGCAATTGATCGTGACCGGTGTCACCACCGAAGTGTGTGTCAACACCACGGTGCGCGAAGCCAACGATCGCGGCTACGAGTGCCTGGTGCCCGCCGAATGCGTGGGCTCCTACTTTCCCGCGTTTCAAACCATGGGGCTTGAAATGATCAAGGCGCAGAGCGGCATCTTCGGCTGGGTATGCCAGCTCGAGACGCTGCTGTGTGCGCTCGCGTCGTTGCCGTCCACCCCCGCCATCGAGGAAGCCTGAAGATGAACGCGAACTTTCGTCCCAAGCTGTGGGTGCCCGGTGACTGGAACGCCTTCTTCGGCTTCGGCACCAACATCCTGGTCAACCTGCTGACCTTGACCGCGCTGCTGCGCTTCGTGCTCAAGATGCCGGGCGACCTGGTGTTCGGCCGCATTCTACCGGCGACCGGCATGATGCTGTGCCTGTCGACGTTCTATTACGCGTGGCTGGCCTGGCGACTCGCGCAGAAGACCGGCCGCGACGACGTCTGCGCCTTGCCCTCGGGTATCAGCGTGCCGCATATGTTCATCGTCACCTTCGTCGTGATGCTGCCCATCAGTCTCAAGACCGGTGACCCGGTGAAAGGCTGGGAAGCCGGGCTGACCTGGGTATTCCTGCAGAGCTTCGTGCTCATGGCCGGCGGCTTCGTCGGCAACTGGATACGACGCGTCACGCCGCGCGCGGCCTTGCTCGGCACGCTGGCCGGCGTCTCGGTGACCTTCATCTCCATGCGCCCGGCGCTCGAAATGTTCATGACGCCGGTCATCGGCATCACCTGTTTCGCGATCATTCTTCTGAGCTGGTTCGGTGGCGTGCGCTATCGCGGCGTGCCGGCCGGGCTGGTCGCGATTGCGGCAGGCACCTTGATCGCGTGGGGCTCGACCGCGTTGGGTCTCAACTATGGCGGCATGAGCCTCGATGCGCTGGTGTCGTCGGTGGCCGGCTTCGGCTTTCATATTCCGTTGCCGGCCTTCGGTCATGTGTTCGGCGGCTTCGAGTTCCTCGGCATCCTGCTGGTCACCGCCATTCCTTTCGGCATCTATGATCTGGTGGAAGCGATCGACAATGTCGAAAGCGCGGCAGTGGCGGGCGACAACTTCCCGACCACCCGCGTGCTGACCGCCGATGGCGCGGTCAGCCTGCTCGGTTGTCTGCTGGGCAATCCCTTCATCAACGCGGTCTACATCGGCCATCCCGGCTGGAAGGCGATGGGCGGCCGCATCGGCTATTCCGCCGCGACCGGAGTGCTGGTGATCGCGCTGTGCTGGTTCGGCACCATTGCGGTGATGCTGGCCTTGATCCCGAGCGTCGCCATCCTGCCCATCCTGCTCTACATCGGCATGTTGATTGGCTCGCAAGCCTTCCAGGAAACTCCCCACAGCCACGCGCCGGCCGTGGTGCTGGCACTCACGCCCCATCTCGCCGCGTGGGCGACCACCTTGATCAACGGTGCATTGGCCGCCGCCGGCACGGTGGTGGCGACACTGGACGCCAGTCAGCTCGCGGCCCTGACCGCGAAGATGAAGAACGAAGGCGTGCTGTATCACGGTCTGCACGTGCTCGGCGGCGGTTCCATCCTCGGCGGGCTGGTGCTGGGGGCGATTGCGGCGCTGATCATCGAACGCAAATTCAGGAATGCGGCGGCCTTCGCCGCGGCCGGTGCGGCGCTGACCTTCTTCGGCTTCATGCACGGCGAGCGCATCGGCATCGCGCAGACACCGCTGGTGGCGCTGAGCTATTTCATCGTGGCCGGCATGTTGCTGCTCACCGCGCAGCTCACGGCGCCCGCGACGAGCGCGAGCGAAAGCCTGGCGGAAAAGCCCGCCGCCCATCCCGCGTGAGGCGCCATTGTTGAGCACCCTACGCAGCGAACCGGCCATGCATGACTTCAATGCGCTGTCGCCGATCCAGTTGCCGGCGCTCTACACCATTGCCGAGTGGCATGAGCATCTGGCGTGGTCGGCATTTCGTCCACGCATCGACGTGCATCGTCTGTACGGCGATGGCGAAAGCGGCGCCGGCGCGGTGCTGTTGCGCTATCAGGCCGGAGGCTATGTGCCCTGGCACGAGCACCTCGGCTATGAGCACATCCTGGTGCTCGATGGCGCGCAGAGCGATCAGCATGGCTGCGCGCGCGCCGGCAGTCTCATCATCAATCGTCCCGGCAGCGCTCACAGCGTGCGCAGCGAAGAGGGTTGCATAGTGCTCGTGATCTACGAGAAGCCGGTGCGCTTCTATACCGCGCCGGAAAACCTGTGAGTGTCGAGGAGGGTGTGCTGCTGGCGGTCAATGGCACGCTCATGCGTGGCCTGGCACTGAACCCCAATCTGCTTGCCGTCGACGCGGTCTTCGTGCGTGAAGACTTCACGGCGCCGAACTATCGCCTGTGGTCAATTGGCGATCGTCACCCGGCCATGCAGCGTGTGCATGAAGGAGGCAGTGCGCTGGCGCTGGAAGTGTGGCGCGTGCCGCCGGCCGGTCTGGCGCGCGTTCTGATCAGCGAGCCGCCGGGCCTGTGTATCGGCAAGGTGTTGCTGGCGAGCGGCGACGAGTTGCTGGGCGTGCTGGGCGAGGCCTGGCTGTGCGCAGGCCAGCGCGAGATCACGGCCCATGGCGGCTGGCGGGCTTACTGCGCGGCGATGGCGCCGGAGTAGCTGCGAATTCACTCGCACGGTCAACGAGCGGGCCGCGCGCCATTCAAGACCGTGGAATGTGCGAATGAATCTGCACCTGCGGGGAGCGCCATCGGGCTCCCCTGCAGCGGCGCGGACTGCTAGAACTCGGCGTCGAGTTCCTCCACTTCATCGGGTTCTTCCATGGCCGCGGCCACCCACTGCGCCATGAGAGGCAAGGCCAGGATGCGATCGCGATAGGCCGCGCATTCGGCATCGAGATGGGCGTCATAGGTGCGGAAGCGCGCGCACACCGGCGCATACATGGCGTCGGCCATGGTCAACTTGCCGAACAGGTAAGGCCCCTGGTAGGCGGCCAGGCACTCACGCCAGATCTCGACCACGCGATCGATATCGGCCTGCGCACCGGCCCAGATCTTGAAGCCGGGGTGATGGGCCTTGAGATTCATGGGCAAGGCCGCGCGCAGATTGGTAAAGCCCGAATGCATTTCGCCGCATACCGCACGGCAATGGGCGCGGGCAATGCGCTCGGCCGGCAACAGTCCGGCAGCGGGATTGAGTTCATGCAGGTACTCGGCGATGGCGAGGGTGTCCCACACGGTTGCACCATCATGTCGCAGACAAGGCACCAGAAATGACGGCGACAACAGCAGCAGCTCGGCACGGGTCGACGGATCGTCGCTGGGCATCGTCTTCTCGACGAAATCGAGACCGGCCATCTTGCATAGCAGCCAGCCACGCAGAGACCATGACGAATAATTCCTGCTGCTGATCGTGAGACTGGTTTCGCTCATCATGTCGCCTGTTTTTGCGTTCGCGCGTGATTCGTTTCGAAACGTAAGAACTGCGCGTGCCACGCTTGGATTCGATGTTACTCTCAGCGCATGATATCGGCACGCAATGAGATCGCAAGGCGATTCGATGGCGCGCCGTGCGCCCGTCATTGCCAGGGACAGCAAGCGCGCGCTGCCCACTCAGCGCAGCATCACGCGACCAACGCCATGGACAACGAATGATCTATCGAGCTTATCAATCGCAGTCGGACTTCATGGCGCCGCTGCGTACGCTGGCCGGCCAGGCGCTGGCCGCCTTCGAGCACACACCGTTCAAGACTGACAACATGTACGCGCGCAGCGTCAAAGCGGCGTGCGAGATGCTGACCCGCGCCGGCTTGAGTCATCACCGCCCGTCGTTCCGTATTCCCAGTGTCACCATCGATGATCGCGAATACGCCATCAGCGAACAGCCGGTGCTGGTGACGCCGTTCGGCACCTTGCTGCGCTTTCGCAAGGACAGCGATATCGAGCAACCGCGCGTGTTGCTGGTGGCGCCCTTGTCCGGACATTTCGCCACGCTGTTGCGCGACACCGTCAACACGCTGCTGCCGGATCACGATGTCTACATCACCGACTGGCACAACGCGCGCGACGTGAGTTTGAGCGAGGGCCGTTTCGGTCTCGATGAATACGTCGAGCACATCGTGCGCTTTCTGGAATTCCTGGGGCCCGGCGCCCACATCATCGGCGTGTGTCAGCCCTGTGTCGCGGTGCTGGCGGCGACTGCCCTCATGGCGCAGGACAACAACCCGGCGCAGCCGCGCACCATGACGCTCATGGCGGGGCCGATAGACACGCGCCTCAATCCGACCAAGGTCAATGAGCTCGCGACCAGCAAGCCCATCGAATGGTTCGAGCGCAATCTCATCGCCACCGTGCCCGCCCCCCATCCCGGCGCGGGACGGCGGGTCTACCCGGGCTTCGTGCAACTCGGCGCCTTCATGTCCATGAACCTCAGCCGGCATGTCAAAGCGCATCTCGATTTGTATGCGGCGCTGGTGCAGGGCAAGGATCAGGAAGCGCAGACCACCAAGACCTTCTACGACGAATACTTCGCGGTGCTCGATCTGCCGGCCGAGTTCTACCTCGAAACCGTCAACCTGATTTTCCAGGAGTACGCGCTGCCGCTCGGCAAGCTCGAGTGGCGCGGCACCCTGATCGAACCGCGCGCCATCCGCCGCACCGCGCTCCTGACGGTGGAAGGCGAGAAGGACGATATCTGCTCGGTCGGCCAGACCTTGGCCGCGCAGGATCTGTGCAGCGCCCTGTGGCCCAATCGCAAGCGCCACCACATGCAGGCCGGCGTCGGTCATTACGGTGTGTTCAGCGGTCGGCGCTGGCAGAGCCAGATCTATCCGCTGGTGCGCAATGTGATACTCGCCAATGATTGAGTGAGATGGCGCGTTACCATGGGCACGACCATCCTCGGGAGTGCGCCGTGGTGAGAACCGCAAAGCTCGCTGTGTTGTTGGCGCTGGCCAGTCTGGTGGTGATAGCGGACGCGTGGGCCGACGATGACATGTCTACCGCCGGCATCCTCGGCTACTGGCTGTGCGACAGCGGCGACTGCCCCGACGAAGCCATCGAGTTCGCCGACAACGATGGCGTGCGGACCTACAACTCGTGGTTGCATGACCGCCCCTCGGCGGTGGACGGCCGCTGGGCGTTGATGGGCGCCAGACTCACCATCGCTTGCTGCGAAGACATCGAATACCAGTACACGGTGCTCGAAGTCAGCGATGAGCGGCTGGTGCTGCGCGACGTCGAGCCGCCGGCCGAAGACATCGTTCTGCATCGTCCGCCGATGGCCGGCCGCGATGGCGGCGAATCGGCAGACATCGGCGACGACCGTCGGCACGAGGCGGCGGCGGACTGAGTCGCCGCCCTTGGCAGCCATGGGCCGGGGCGCTATGGTTTGGTCCATGCGTGCCGGGTTGCGCGCGCCGTCGCCGTCATCCTGATCGGCCGTCGCCGCGTGACCTCGTCGCGCGAGGGCCCCGTGCCTATGAATCGAGAGACTCTTCTGCGTCGCGCGCTGCGCACCGCCGCGGCATTCAATCTGCTGGGTGCGCTGCTGTTCGCCTTTCCGGCTTCCATCTTCGGGCACATTGCCGGACTGCCGGCCGAGGTGCCGGGTGCGTATCGCGCCATGACCGCCCTGTTCGTGCTGCTGTTCGGCGGCGCCTATCTGTGGCTGGCGCAGCAGGCGGTGATCGATCGTCCCTTCGTCATCTTCGGCGCGATCGGCAAGGCCAGTGCCTTCGCGCTCATCTGCATCCTGTGGCTGGCCGGCGCGGCGAGTGGCGTGGCGGTCATGATCGCGAGTGGCGATCTGGTGCTGGCGGCGCTGTTCCTGTGGTGTTTGCGGGGCGGCCGGCCGATGGCCAGCGGACGCGCCAAGGCCACCCGCCTGCGCGCATTGTGACGCGGCGCGCAGCGCATGCCGGCCACGGGCGTGGCTGCGTCACATCGGTGAGAGGTCAGGCGCAAGCAGGGGAGTTCAAGCATGGCGGAATTTTCCGAGGACATGATGATCGCTGCGCCACCGGCGCGGGTGTGGGCCATCCTGGCCGATCTCGAACACTGGCCGACCTGGACGGCCGCCATGACGCGGGTCGAATGCCTGGACCCCGGCCCGCCCGCCATCGGCGCGCGGGTGCGCATAAGCCAACCGCGCATGCGCCCGGCGGTGTGGGAAATCGAAGACTGGCGCGCGGGCGAGGGCTTCACGTGGTCCACGGCCCGCCCTGGGCTGCGGGTCGTGGCGAGCCATGAACTGGTGGCGCGCGAAGGTGGCTGCGTACTGCGTTTGCGGCTGCGTTTCGAGGGCCTGCTGGGCGGCGTGGTGGCCTGGGTGGCCGGCGGTCTGACGCGCAAGTACATGGCGCAGGAGGCGCGCGGTCTCAGACGTCAGGCCGAAGCCGAACTGCATGAATCATTGCAAGGCGCGTAAGCATACCGTGACGGCCGCGAACGCCCGGCGCCCACTCGAGGTCCACTGCCGATGAAATCCGCGCGTCTGGGCGGCCGGCTGTTCAGCATCGCCCTGGCCCTCGTCCTGGCCTATGGCCTGGGCCAGGGTCTTCTGCCTTTCGCCGACGCGCCGTCGCCCGCCAGCAGCGCGCGTGTCGGCAATGCGGATCAGGCGGTGGCGAGCGCATTCGCGGCGCGCCAGAGCGACATCGCCATCGAGGGCGAAGGCGAAGTCATCAAGCTTTTGCCCGATGACACACGCGGCAGCCAGCACCAGCGTTTCGTGCTGCGCCTCGCCTCCGGGGCGACCTTGCTGGTGGCGCATAACATCGACCTCGCGCCGCGCCTGGAAGCGCTGCAGGTCGGCGATCGGCTGCGCTTCGCCGGCGAATACGAATGGAACGAACGCGGCGGTGTGCTGCACTGGACCCACGCCGATCCGCGCGGCCAGCGTGCCGGCGGTTGGCTGGAACTGCACGGTCGACGCTATCAATGAAGCGCGCCCCGGATAGATCACGAGGAAGCCCGCCATGAAATCGCCACAACCGGTCGAACTCGACATGCGCGACGTGCGCCTGCTGCCCATGCGCCCCGATCACGCCGGCGGCCTCAAGGCGGCGGCGGCCGATGGTCGCCTGTGGGAACTGTGGTACACCTCGGTGCCGGAACCGGCGCAGACCGACGAGTACATCGCCGCCGCGCTGGCCGGCCAGCAGGCCGGCCACATGCTGCCCTGGGTGGTATGCGATGGCCGCAGCGGCGCGGTGCTGGGCAGCACCCGCTATCACGACATCATCGCGGCCGCCTCACGCGTCGAGATTGGCTACACCTGGTACGCCGAGCGCTGTCAGCGCAGCCAGGTCAATACCGTGTGCAAGCTGCTGCTGCTCGCCCATGCCTTCGAGACCCTGGACTGCGCGGTGGTCGGGCTGCGCACCGACAACTTCAACTTCCGTTCGCAGCGCGCCATCGAGGCCTTGGGCGCCAAACGCGATGGGGTGATTCGTCACCATGGCCCGCGTCGCGACGGCTCGGTGCGCGATACCGTGATGTACAGCATCATCGCCAGCGAATGGCCGGGCGTGAAGCGCCATCTGCAGCATCGTCTCGCGCGCCATGACGGCGGCGGGCACTGAATCCCGCCGCGCCGCGCGCGATGCCATGAACCGCGCTCCCCGCCCCCGCCCCTGGCAGCGCGAGGAATTGCTGCACCTGTTATCGCTCGCCGGCAATATGGCGGGCCTGTGCATCACCGGCGTGACCTTGTTCTTCACCGTCGGCCATGCTTCGCGCGCGGCAACCGTCGCCGACGATCTGCTGGTGGTCTGCGCGCTGATATTCCTGTGCTGCGCCTATTTCATTTTCTTCGCGCTGCGCATGAGCGAGACACGCCTGACCGTCACCCTGGAAAACATGGCCGATGCTCTGTTCGTGGTCGGCATGACGCTGATGGTGGCGACCGGCGTGCTGATGGCGTACACCGTGTGGTGAGTGGGCGCAGCCTGCGCTCGTCGTGCGGAGCAGCGGTGAATGACGGTCGATATCCATAACGCCGGCGGCGCGCGCGAGCCCGGCCTGCTGCTTGCCGCCGCCGCGCTGGTGGGCCTGCTGGTGTGGTCGGGGCTGCAGCCCTATGACCGCCTGACCTGGGCAATGGAAGTGCTGCCGGTCATGATCGCCCTGCCGCTGATGCTGGCGACCTATCGCCGACTACCCCTCACCACGCTGCTCTATACGCTGGTGTTCGCCCATGCCTGCGTGCTCATGCTTGGCGGTGCCTACACCTATGCGCGCGTGCCGCTCGGCTTTGAACTCGCCGCGTGGCTGGACGTGGAGCGTAACCCCTACGATCGCATCGGCCATCTGTTCCAGGGCTTCGTGCCGGTGATGGTGGCGCGCGAGATTCTGCTGCGTGGCGACTATGTCCGCGGCCGACGCATGCTGGCCTTCATCTGCCTCGCCATCGTGCTGGCGGTGAGTGCCAGCTATGAGTTGATTGAATGGGCGGCGGCGGTGGTGATGGGGCAGGGCGCCGAGCAGTTCCTCGGCACCCAGGGCGATGTGTGGGACACCCAGTGGGACATGTTCTGCGCGCTCCTCGGCGCCGTCGCCGCCTTGCTGCTGCTGTCCGGGCTGCAGGACAGACAGATGGCGGCCATGGGACCCGCCGCGAGCTGAGCGCGGCCGCGGCGTTCCGCCCGCCACGCAAAAGCGGCTATCCTTGGGCCCGGACGCCGGCGGCATCCGCCTGTTTTCGCGCCGGCCCGGGAACAGCCCATGCGCCATCATCACCACACGCCCTTTCTGACCGCCCTCGGTGCGCTGCTCCTGCTGTGCCCCGCGCTGCTCGCCGCCCAGACCACGGTCAGCGGCATCGGTTATGCCTCGGTCAGCGCGGCGCGCAAAGCGCTCGCCGCCAAGCCCGAAGTCGAGACCGCCGATCACAGCGGCTGGACCATCATCACCGAGCAGGGGGGCGATGAGTTCACCACCTGGACCTTCGCGCCCAAGGGCCATCCGGCCTATCCGACCTTGGTGCGACGTGACATCGTGTTCAAGCGCGGCAACCCGACGCTCATCACGCGCGTGTTGTGCGAGTCGCGGCGCGGCGCCTGCGACAGCCTGTACAACCGCCTGCGCGCGCAGATTGCGCAATGCACGTCGAGCTGCACCACGGTGCTGCCCTGAGCGCCGCCGCCATGACCTCCAGTCAGTTCCTGCTCTACGTCGACGTCCGCCATGTGAGTCCCTACGCGATGTCGGCCTATGTCGCGCTGACCGAGAAGGGCGTGCCCTTTGCATTGCGCCATGTCGATCTGCACGCCGACGGTCACCGGACGCCCGCCTACGCGCGCGATTCGCTGACCTGTCGCGTGCCGATGTTGAGTCACGGTGATTTCCATCTCAGCGAATCCTCGGCCATTGCCGAGTATCTGGACGAACTGATGCCGCCGCCGGGTTACCGCGCGCTCTATCCCGGCACGCTGCGCGAACGCGCGCGCGCGCGACAGATCCAGGCCTGGCTGCGCAGCGATCTGGGCAGCCTGCGCGAAGCGCGGCCGACGACGGCGGTGTTCGGTGCGCCGCTGGTCACGCCGCTGCCGGCGGTTGCGGTCGACGATGGCGCGCGCCTGTGCGCCCTGCTCGAAGACCTGCTGCCGGTCGGTGCCACGCAGTTGTTCTCCGACTGGTCGCTGGCCGATACCGATCTCGCGCTCATGCTGTGGCGTCTCATCAACAACGGCGACGCGGTGCCGGCACGCCTCGTCGCCTATGCGCAGGCGCAATGGCAGCGGCCCTCGGTGCAGTCCTGGCTGGTCCTGCCGCGCGCACTGTAGGCAGAACCTTCAATGTATTTCTTACGAGCACTGCGACTTGGCCAGCATCCACCTGCAGCATTACGCTGACATCCTCTGTATCTGGGCTTATGTCGCCGACGCGCGCATGCTCGAACTCGAGCAGCAGTTCGGCGCCGAACTCAGCATCGAATCGCGCCTGTTGTCGGTGTTCGGCAATGTGCCGGGCAAGATGCAGCAGAACTGGGGCGCCAGGGGCGGTGTCGCGGGTTATGCCGCCCATGTGCGCGGTATCGCCGCGCAGCATCCCCATCTCGCGGTCCACGAACACGTATGGCAGCACAACACGCCGCAATCGTCCATGCCGGCTCATTTGTATCTATGCGCACTGCGCGACGCCGAGCAGCACGACGAGGTGTCGCGCGGAACGCAGTCGAAGTTCGCGCGGGCTTTGCGTGCGGCCTTTTTCAGCCGTGCCACCGATATCGGCGCCGAAGCCGTGTTGCGCGCCGAACTCGATGCGCTGGGCCTGCCGCAGCGGGTGGTCAGCGCGCGTCTCGCCGATGGTCGCGCCCATGCGGCACTCGCCGAAGATCTGCAACTGGCCAAGGAACTCGACATCCGTTCCAGTCCCACGCTCCTGTTCAACGAGGGTCGCCAGCGCCTGTCGGGCAATGTCGGCTACCGGATCATCGAAGCCAATATCCGCGAGTTGCTGGAGCATCGCGAGATCGGCCATTCCTGGTGTTGAGTCGGGCGGCGTGCGGCCATGCGTCTTTGCGCCGCTGAGCATGCCGCCTACACTGAAGCCGATGCGCCACGCGGTGCCGCACTGCCCGGGGAGAGACCATGGACCACGACGCCTTCATCGCCATCACGCACAACTACGCCATCTACGCGTGCGCCCTCGACGAGAAGCGCTTTGAATTGCTCGATCAGGTGTTCACGCCGAGCGCCGCACTGCATTACGAGGTCTGCGGTCATGTCTTCGATTGCAGCGGCGATGGCGCGGTGGCGGCCTTCAGCCAGTTTCTCGATCTGTGCTACTGGACCAACCATGTCATCACCCAGCCCAGGGTCGAAGTGCATGGCCAGACCGCGCATGCCAGCGCGCGGGTCATCGCCACCCATCTGCAGCGGTTGCCGGAAGGCACCATGACGCGCTGGGAAGTGCGCGGTTCCTATCACGATACCTTCGCCCTCACGCCGGCCGGCTGGCGCATCACCCGCCGACATTGCGTGTGCATGGACAGCGACGGTGAGTTTCTGACCGAGGGCGTGGAGCGCTTTGCGTCCCTGGCCTGGAGCGCGGCCGCCGCGCCTGCCTGAACCGTCATCCATTTCGAGGAATCACATGAACAAGCCCCGTCCCCAGGCCGAAGGCCTGAAGCAGTTCGAGAACGACAGGGTGATCGTCACCGAATGGCGATTCGAACCCGGTGCCGAGACCGGCTGGCACATCCATGGTCACGACTACGTGGTGGTGCCGCTCACCAATGGCACCTTGCTGCTCGAAACACCCGAAGGCGAGAAGACCGCCGAACTCAAGGTCGGCGTGTCCTATTCGCGCAATGTGGGTGTGGAACACAACGTCATCAACGCCAACGATCACTTCTTGTCATTCGTCGAGGTCGAGCTCAAACCTTGACCGTCGAGCATTGATCGGGCCTGCCGCCTGGGTTAGCTTCCGTTCCATCGTCGCGGCACGCCTGCCGCAGCATCGTCCACGGGAGCATCACATCATGAGCGCGCAATCGAGCAGCGTGCCGGCCGAGTTCAGCAGCGCCGTCATCGTCGATAACTATGACCTGGCATTCGATGCGGGTGACAAACTGAATGGCAGCCTCTATTTCTGTACCCTGCGTGGCACCCGCGCCAACCACGCCGAGAACTGGATAGCGCCGCTGCGCGCCGGCGGGCTGTGGTCCGACACGCCGCACAAGACCGTGCCCGACGAGCAGCGCCAGGCCTACAAGGAGGGTCTCATCTTCGTCGCCGCCATCGCCTATCAGGCCGGCCCCGAGCATGTCGTGATTGCGCGCTTCGATCATCCGAAGTTCCCGTCGGACACCCGGCGCTGGGAAGCGTGGGTCGATTTCCTTGACGCGCGCCATGAGCGCGCCCGCTGATCGATTGCATGGCAGCTGCCTGTGCGGCGCGGTGGGCTTCGTGCTCACCACGCCGCCGCGGGCGATGGGTCACTGTCATTGCAGCCGCTGCCGCCAACACCATGGCAGCGCGTTCGCGACCTACGTCGAAATAGCGCGCGACGGCTGGGTGCTGCTGCGCGGCGTTGACGCCATCCGCAGCTTCTCTTCCTCGCCCGGCGTCGAACGCCGGTTCTGCGCGACCTGCGGCAGCAAACTGTTGTTCGTGATGCACGATTATCCGGCACTCGTATGGGTGGCCGCCGGCGCGCTCGACGACGCGCTGTCACACAAACCCGAATACCATATCTTCGTCGGCTCCAAGGCGCCGTGGTTCGTCATTCACGATGCACTGGCGCAGCACGAAGCCTATCCCGGGGTATCGTGATGGTCAGGGAGGAGCTGCGCATGTCCACCCGCTGGCACCGCCGCACGCGCGCCGCGCTGCTGGGCCTGGCCTGCCTCGCCCTCGGCGCCTGCACCACCGCGAGCTGGCAGCAGTTGCTCTATGACGTCGGTGACCAGCATGCCTGTCAGCAGGCCGGCGCCCATCAGGCGGACGCCGCGGCCCGCGTCAGCCAATGTGGCGACACCGGACATCCCGATCGCAGCCGCTACGAGGACTACAAGGCGGCCCGCGATCAGACCTTGTCGACGCCACCGTGATGGCGCGGAGCGCTGGCCTGAGGCTCGTCGCGCTGCTGGTCCTGCTCGCCGCGTGCGGCCAGACCGAGGAACAGGTCCTGAGTGAATTTGCCGCGCCCGATGGCGATTACCTGCTGCGCCTGACCCTGCAGGCCGCCGAGCGCGCCAAGACGCCGCACCGGATCCATCTCTACCTCGTGCCGCGCGGACTCGCGGCCGGTGCGCCGGTGGTGAGCACCGAACTCGCCAACGATGGCGAGCCTTTCTCCGGCGATCAAATCGGACTGATCTGGCTCGCCAAGCGCACCGTGCTCATGTGTCTGAAGCCGCGCGGCGAGGCGCGGCATGGTGTGCGGGTGGAATTGTCCGACCCGCCGCGGGTCGATCAAGGGGTCAAGTGTTGAGGAGGGGAACATGGTGGCACTGCGCGTACGCGGCGTGAACTTCAACTATGAACTCGACGGGCCAGAGGATGGCACGCCGCTGGTATTGTCGAATTCCCTGGCCTCCAACCTGCACATGTGGGACGCCCAGATGGCGGCCCTGGTGGCCGATGGTTGGCGCGTGCTGCGCTATGACAACCGCGGTCATGGCCGGACCGAAGCGGTGGCCGGCCCCTACAGCATCGACATGCTGAGCGACGACATGGTGGCCCTGCTGGACGCGGTTGGCTTGGACACCGTGCATTTCTGCGGCCTGTCCCTGGGCGGCATGGTCGGGCAGATGACCGCCGTGCGCCACGCCGGGCGGCTGCGCAGTCTCACCTTGTGTGACACGGCTGCCTACATGGGGCCCTTCAGTCTGTGGGCCGAGCGGATTGCGGCGGTCGAGAGCGGCGGCATGGCCACCGTGGTCGAGGGCACGGTGCAACGCTGGTTCACCGCCGCCGGGCGGGAACGCCTGCCGGGCGAAGTGGACACCATCCGCGCCGGCATCGCCGCCACCAGCGCGGCCGGCTACTGTGGCTGCTGCGCGGCGATTCGCGACATGGACCAGCGCGAGTCCATTCGCGGCATCACCGTGCCGACCCATGTCATCGTCGGCGCCGACGATCCGAGCACACCGGTGACCAGCGCCCAGTTGATCCACGAGCACATCGCCGGCAGCCGCCTGACGGTGATTCCCGCCGCCGCCCACCTCGCCAACATCGAACAGGCCGCACTGTTCAACGTCACGCTGCTCGACTTCCTGCGCAGCCAGCGATGAACGAAGCGCCCGGTCGCAACGCGCGGGTGTGGGCGGTGGTGTCCGCCATCCCGCGCGGCCAGGTCGCGACCTACAAACAGATCGCCGCGCTCGCCCACATCGAGGGGCCGAGCGGAGCGCGTCAGGTCGGCTATGCGCTGGCGGCCTTGCCCGCGGGCTCGCCGGTGCCGTGGCATCGGGTGGTCAATGTGAAGGGCACCATCAGTCCGCGCGGCGCGCAAGGGTGGTCCAACGAGCAATACGACCGTCTGGCGCTGGAAGGCGTGGCCTTTGACGCGCTGGGGCGGATAGATCTCACGCGCTTCGAATGGCACTACGGTGGCTGAGCAGGAGCCCGCCCCGCCGGCACGCCGCCGCCTGCCAACCTACGCGCTGGTGGTGGTGGTAGGCGCGTGGGCCATGATCACCATGGTAAGCAATCGCTCACTGTCGCCGATCCGCTGCGGTCAGGAGCTGAACCCCGATGCCGACACCGTGGTCATGCTGAGCGCTTCGTGGTGCGGCTACTGTCGCAAGGCGCGGCGCTACCTGCAGGGCGAACACATCAAGCATTGCGAGTACGACATCGAAACCAACGCCGAGGGCATGCGTCGCTTTGACGCGCAGCCGGTCAAGGTCATTCCCATCCTGACTTTTGGCGGTGAGACTTTCGTCGGCTTCGAGCGTGAGCGGATAGAGCAGGCGCTGGTGGCGAAGGGGCTGCGGGGCTTGGCGGATTAGCGCTGAGGCATACGATCACGGGGCCGTCTGCGCAGCGTGAATTCATGCGCACACGGAACGCCGCGCTCCCGACAACGATGCAGGCAGCGCAGCGACAATGACTGTGCGAATGAATTCGCAGCGAAGAACCGAGCGCGCAAACCTCAGTCCCCAAACACCACCGTCTTCGCTTCGAACACCGGCCCATCCACACACACGCGCTTCATCGCCGGGCCGTTGGCGGTCTCGACCTTGACCGTGCAGCCGGCGCAGCCGCCGACCGCGCAGGCCATGTATTCCTCGAGCGAGATCTGGCAGGGCAGATTGAATTCGGCGGCGAGCGCCGCGACGGCGCGCAGCATGGGCGTCGGGCCGCAGCTGAAGATTTCGACATCGTCCAGCGCCACGCCGCTGGTGCTCAGCCACTGGCGCGCGAGGTCGGTGACATAACCTTCATAGCAGCCGGGGAACCCGGCCAAGCTCGCGAGGCGCGAGGCGATGTGCCAGTCCTCGAGCAGCGGCATGGCGGCGATGACGTCCGGCGGTACGCCCGCCAGCATGAGCGTCGAGGGCCGGGGCGTGAAGGGAAACGGCACTTCCGAGCCCATCAGTACCAGCGGCCTCGCGGTCGGCGCATTCGCGCGCATGTGCTCGGCGAGGAACAGCATGGGCGGGATGCCGACACCGCCACCGATCAGCAGTGGTCGCGCGCGATAGCTATCGAGCTTGAAGGGCTGGCCGATGGGGCCCATCACGCTCAGGGTCTCGCCAACCACGCGCGTCGCGAGCAGGCCACTGCCATGGCCGTGGGCCTTGTACAGCACGTCCAGCCAGCCGTCGCGGGCCGACACCCGCATCACCGACATCGGCCGGCGCATGGGCAGTTCGGTATCGCATTTCAAATGCACGAAGCTGCCGGGCCGGGCGCGGGCCGCGATGCTCGGGCAGGCGAGACGCAGATAATGCTGCGCTCCTTCGAAGTGTTCGACCGCGAGGACGGTGGCATCGGCCAGTGCGATGGTGCCGCGATGGGGGCGCGCGACGTCGGCTTGTGCCATGTCAGGCCTTGCGCTCGAACACGATGCGGCCGCCGACCAAGGTGGCCAGCACGCGGCCGCGCATGTTGCGGCCGAGCAGCGGCGTGTTCTTGCCGCGGCTCCACATGGTGTCAGCGGTCAACTGCCAGGTCTCGGCGGGATCGAAAACGCAGATGTCGGCCAGTCCGTCGACGGCGATGGTGGCCGGCGGATTGCCGATCACCCGTGCGGGCTGCACGGCGGCGGCGTCGATGGCCCGCATCAAATCGAGATTGCCGGCCTCGACCAGACTCATCATCGACGGCAGAAAGCTGTCGAAACCCGAGATGCCGGCCGCGGTCGCGCCAAACGGCCCGGCCTTGGCGTCGGCGTCGTGGGGTTCGTGGTGGGCGGTCAGCACTTCGACCTGACCTTCGGCCAGACCCCGAATCAGGCGCGCACGGTCGCGGCGCGTGCGCAGCGGCGGCCGCACGTGGAAGTGGCCGTCGAAACGCGCGATGTCTTCGTCGCTCATGCTCAGATGGGCAATGCCGACGCTGGCGCTGACCTCGAGGCCGGTCTTGCGCGCGTTGTTCACGTATTTGATCGAGCGGCCGCAGGTCAGGGTGCGAAAGTGGGCGCGGGCGCCGCTGTCTTCGAGCAGCACCAGATCGCGCCCGAGGCCTATCAGTTCGGCCGCCGCCGGGATGCCGGGCAGACCGAGCCGGGTGCTGACCGCGCCTTCGTGCATGCAGCCCTGGGCCGACAACCACGGGTCTTCGGCGTCGAGGAACACCGTCAGATCGAGCGTCGCCGCATAGGCCAGCGCGTTCTTCAGCACATTGCTGTCGCGCAGCGGGTGGCCGGCATTGGCCACACCCACGCAGCCGATTTCCTTCAGCGCCGCCATTTCGGCCAGCACCGAGCCGCCCAGCGCATGGGTCAGCGCGCCGATGCAGCGCACCCGCGCGCCGCGCACGCCGCGCGCGCGCTGGTTGACCAGTTCGACCACCGCCGGGGTGTCGATGACGGGATTGGTGTCGGGCATGCAGCATACGGTGGTGAAACCGTTGGCGGCCGCCGCTTCGAGTTCGCTGGCGATGGTGGCCTTGTGTTCGGCGCCCGGTTCGCGCAGGCGCGCGCCGACCTCGGTGAAGCCCGGGCACACGATTGCGCCCTTGGCATCCAGCACTCGCGCCGGCTTGAAACCGGCCGGAGTACGGCCGAGGCCGATGATGGTGTCGCCGTCGATGAAGACATCGACCACCTCGTCGCGCTGACTGACCGGGTCGACGACGCGGCCGCCGCTGATGGTGATTTTCATGATGCCTGCGCCGCCGTGCCCATCGCCATCGACATCACGGCCATGCGCACCGCGATGCCATGGGTGACCTGCTGCAGGATCACCGACTGCTTGCCATCGGCCACCGCCGAGTCGATTTCGACCCCACGGTTGATGGGGCCCGGATGCATGACGATGGCATCGGGCTTGGCGCGCCTGAGACGCGCCGGCGTGAGACCGAAGGTGTGAAAGTATTCATGGCCGCTCGGCAGGAGCGCGCTTTGCATGCGCTCCTGTTGCAGGCGCAGCATCATCACCACATCGACGCCCTCGAGTCCGGTCTCGAGCGAATGGTGCACATCGACGCCCATCGCTTCGATGCCACGTGGCAGCAGCGTCTTGGGGCCCACCACGCGGATCTCCGGCACGCCGAGGGTGGTCAGCGCGTGGATTTCCGAGCGCGCCACGCGCGAGTGGGCAACGTCGCCGACGATCGCGACCTTGAGCCTGGTGAAGTCGCGCTTGTAGCGGCGGATGGTGAACATGTCGAGCATGGCCTGGGTCGGATGGGCGTGACGGCCGTCGCCGGCATTGATCACGCTGACCTCGGGCCCGACCTGGCGGGCGATGAATTCCGGCGCGCCGGACTCGTGATGGCGCACCACGAACATGTCGGTCTGCATCGCTTCGAGGGTGCGCAGCGTATCGGCCAGCGATTCGCCCTTCTTGGCGGCGCTGGCCTCGATATTGAGATTCATGACGTCGGCCGACAGGCGCTTGGCGGCGAGTTCGAAGGTCGTGCGCGTGCGCGTGCTCGGCTCGAAGAACAGATTGACGACGGTCTTGCCGCGCAGCAGCGGCACTTTCTTGACCGCGCGATCGCCGACCACGGTAAAGCGTTCAGCGTTGTCGAGAATGGCGGTGAGCAGGCTCTTGGGCAGATGCTCGATGGTCAGGAAATGCTTCAAGCGTCCCTGGCTGTCGAGTTGGATGCTGTCGTTCGCCATCAGTCAGGAATGCCCGGCACAGGGCGTCATGGCGCGGGCCTCATCGAGCATGTGTGCGCCGCGCAGGCGGCCGCCTTCGCTGGTCATGACTTGGTCGCGCCAATTTCGAGTCGCAGGGGATCGGGTCCGAGAAGTTTAACATGCAGACCCGGCGGCAGGGTGGTGCGCGCACCATAAACGTTCGCGTCGATGGGCAGTTCGCGACCGCCTCTGTCGATCAGCACCACGAGGCTGATCGAGCGCGGCCGGCCGTAGTCGAAGATTTCGTTCATGGCCGCGCGTATGGTGCGGCCGGTGTAGAGAATGTCATCGACCAGCAAGAGATGCCGATCGTTGACGTCGAACGGCAGGGCCGAAGGCTCGACGGTCGGATGCATGCCGATGCGGCTGAAGTCGTCGCGATAGAAGGCGATGTTCAATTCGCCTATCGGCCCCGGCAGCTTGAGTTTCTTCTGCAGACGCTGGGCCAGCCACACGCCACCGGTGCGGATGCCGACCAGGGCGGGGTTGCTCAGATCCTGATCCTGGATACGTTTCTTCAGACGTGCGGCGATGTCCGCGATCAGAGTATCGACGTCGAGTTGTTCGAGTTCGTGCATAGCGTTCAGCGTCGCGGCCGGCGCCGCAGGTCAGGATTGCGTGGAATCTGCTGGGTTCGGCATGGGCCGCTGCCCGCCGCTGTTCAGGTCGCTCGTCAGCATCCGGCCAGCCAGGTTTCGAGTATCAGCCGAGCCGCAACCGCGTCCAGACCGACGCGCCGGGTTTCCGGATCCTCGGCGGCAGCATACGACGACAATCGTTCATCGACAAACGCGACCGGCAGATGGAAACGGCCGTGCAGGCGCCGCGCGAAACGGGCAATGGGCTCGGCATTGACGTGGGCTTGACCATCGTCGGTGCCCGGCATGCCCACCACCAGCTGCTGCGGTCGCCATTCCTCGATGATCTTGGTAATCGCCGGCCAGTCCACCTGCCCGTTGCGCACCGGCAGCGTGACCAGCGCCTGAGCGGTGCGGGTCAGGCTCTGGCCCACGGCCACGCCGATGCGGCGCGCGCCGTAGTCGAAGCCGAGCGCGGTGACAGCCGTGGCGGTGCTCAAGCGTGGCCGACGTCGTGGGAAATCGAATCGAGATCGATGCCGAGCAGCGCGGCGGCGCGCTGCCAGCGCAGTTCGACCGGCGTCAGGAACACGATGTCGAGATTCGCCGGACCGGACAGCCAGGCGTTCTGCGCGATTTCGCTTTCGAGCTGGCCGGCGCCCCAACCGGCGTAGCCGAGCGCCACCAGTGCATCGCTCGGACCCTGGCCACGGGCAATCGCTTCGAGAATGTCGCGCGAAGTCGAGACCCCGACGTCGCCGGTGATGGCGATGGTCGAATTCCATTCCTGGGCCGGACGATGCAGCACAAAGCCACGATCGGTATGCACCGGCCCGCCGAGGTAGACCGGCCGCTCGGCAATCTCGGCAGTGCTGGCGGTCAGCTCCATCTGCGTCAGGACTTCGCCCAGCGCCATGTCCAGCGGACGGTTGATGACGATGCCCATCGCGCCTTCCTCGTTGTGCGCGCAGATGTAGGTCACCGAGCGCACGAAATTCGGATCGTCGAGCTGCGGCATCGCGATCAGGAAATGGTCGGTGAGATTGAAGTGCTGCATGGCCTCAGTATTCCCGCCGCGTTCGGCGCTTACAAGCCGGGCGGCATGCGCCCTCAGCGTGACACGGATACGTTGGCGTCGCCGCCGAACTTCCAGGTGCGCGTCACGTGCAATTCGTCGACCTCGTTACGGATCTCGGGCGGCAGCGGATCATAGGGAGCGGCGAGGTGCACGCTGCGGATGGCGGCGTCGTCGAGCACCGTGCGGCCCGAGGACTTGCGGATACTGATGTCGGCCACCGAGCCATCGCGATTGACCGCCACGTCCAGCATCACCGCGCCCGAGATGCGGCGTTTGCGCGCTTCCTCCGGATAGTTGATGTTGCCGATGCGTTCGACCTTGGCGCGCCAGGCTTCCATGTAGGCCGCGTAGCGGTATTCCTGGGTGGTGGCCGAGACATATTTACGGCGCGGCCGCTTGGCGCGGCTTTCCAGTTTCTCCTGAATCTCGGCCGACAGATTGGCAATCGCGAAGGAATGCACCAGTTGCTGCGCGCCGACCGGCAGTGGCTCGCTGTCCACCACCGGCTGGGGATCGGGCTGCGGCTCGGGCGGCGCTTCGGGCCGGATCTGGGTGGGCCGGGTCGGGCTCTTGTGCGGCAGCGGCAGCTCACCGCGGGCGGCGACCTGCGCCACGCGGTCCTTGACCTGGGTTCGACCTTGGCGGTCCGGGGCCGGTGCGGGTTGCTCGACCGGCGGCGCGGGGCGCGCCTGGGTGGGCGGCGGCGGCGTGCTGGCGACCGCCGCGGTCGGTGCCGGCAAGGGCGCCTTGACCGGCGCGCTCGGTCGCACCTCGTCGTCGGTGTCGCCGCCGCCCTCGAGGTTGGTCTGGGCCAGCAGCTTGGCCTTCTCGGGCGCCTTGCTCGAGCGCTCGGCGACCAGGATCACTTCCATCGACTCGAAGCGCGACGGCGCATTGGGCTCGGGCGCAAAGCTCACGCCGAGCAGCACCATGGCGTGCAGGACGATGGCGACGACGATGGTGAGAGCCAGGCGATCGTCCGAGGTGACATCGCTTTTCATGGTTGCCTGGCGCAGGGCGCGTGCGCTGCTCATGACGCTAGAAACCCTCGTCCTTGGTGAAATTCCATGGCAGATCGATATGCACCACGTCGTATTTCTTCGCCATTTCCGGCGGCAGCGGAGCGAAGGGCGCAGCCTCGGTCAGGATGCGGATGGCCTCGGCGTCGGTCGCTTCTATGCCTGAGGAGCGGGTCACGCTGACGCTGGCCAGACTGCCGTCGCTCGCGATCGCGACATCCAGCACCAGCCGCCCCGGGGGCACGTCGCGCTGGAACAGCTGACCGAAGGACTTGGCCCTGCGCACCAAGTCGTCCTTGTAGGTAGCCGCGGTGAAATCGCGGGGGTTGTTCTTGATATAGAGCGTGCGTTCGCTCTGGGACTGGCCGCTGACCGTGCGGTCTTCAATCAGCCCGGCGCCGGTCGCGGCAATCGCCAGTGAGCGTTCGATCAGCTGCGCGGCGGTCGGCAGCGGGGGCGGCTCAGCGGGCGGCGGGCTCGGCGTGTCCGTCGTCGTCCCGGCGGGCGCGGCCTGGGACTGGGGCGGGGGCGGTGT
>Ga0208492_1000420_pt1 | contig 36288 bp, 24 predicted proteins | sample Subbioar_CSW14AB_FD_184820 | JGI IMG/M metagenome (GOLD analysis project Ga0208492, IMG submission 184820) | Serpentinite rock and fluid subsurface biosphere microbial communities from McLaughlin Reserve, California, USA - CR12Mar_CSW14AB (SPAdes) | ecosystem: Environmental > Terrestrial > Deep... | reverse complement strand
CCACACCGACAACGCGACCAGCGATAAGTCGGTCTATTCGGGCAACTCGACCCTCGACGGTTCGTTCGATTCCGAAGGCACCCCGATCTTGGCAACACTCGATGGCAGCGACAGCCTGACGATCACAACGACAGCCTATGCCGCTCACGAAAATAGTGTTATCCACACGAGCGCAGACCAGGGTCAAACGACTCTCGATGAGACCTTTGGCTCCACTACAGTCAATTTGACCGACCTCGTGGAAACCTCCGGCGATTCCTATCACCTGGTTTTCGATGCGGCCGCGGCAGGTTCGGGCAATGCAGGTGACTCCGGGGAAGATTCTGATTTTAGCATGGGGATGCTTCCGACTTCGGGCACCTGGGGCTTTTCTTCGTCCTCGACCGGTACCACGAAAATCGATTCGAACATCAATCAGTCGACGACTTCTTTGCTTGTGGCGCCCCCTTCCGGATCTGCCGGCGGCGGATCCGGTTCTGGCAGCCGCGTGGGGACGGCCATCAGCCATGACTCGGCGACGTCGACAGATACCGTGCAAGCAACCGCCACAACCAGCGGCACATGGAATGTCGCATCGACCACGACCAGTACGAGCGAAACCAGCTCCTATAGCGGAACCGGCGCCTCCACGGATTCGAGTTCCTACGACGCGGTCAAGGACGATAGCTCATTGATTTACCATGGGGACACGGCGACGACAGCGAACCATATCTATTCAGGAAATTCCAAGCTTGAAGGAACTTTCAATCGCCTGGGTGCACCGATCGCGGCCAATCTGGACATTTCATCGAAAGTGACAAGGACGACCACATCGTTTACTGTGAATGAAAGCGGGACGATCCATACCACGCTGGACAATGGCGCGACTTCACTCACAGAGACCTTTTCCGTTGGTTTGGCAAACAGCGCCCCGATGGTGTCCAAGTCATCGGAAGTCTATCACCTTGAATATGCCGGTTCGTCATCGCAACCGGGATCGGGGGGAGGCACAAACGGCGCGGGCACTCAGCTTTGGATTCCCAGCGGCGTCGATCTAGCGGACCAAGTTCCAAACAGCGGCGAGACGAGGCCGACGGTGGCCACCGTCTCGTTTCAGTACGACACGACCGGTTTAGTTCACGAAAACCAATCTTCCGCGGGCGCGTTCAGCACGAAGCTTGTCAATGCAAGCCAAACGAAAATCGGGCAATCGTCGGGCACCTACGCGTCCAGCAGCAAAATGGACTCGTCCAAAACAACCAGCCTGGGGGGGACTTGGGACCTGCTGGCCGACAAGGGAACGGTTCACAATTCCGAGATCTACGATACCGGGGAAAATTACTCCACCAATGTGACCAACCGCTATGAACTGACTCAAGGCGGAATGGTTTACGATTCCGGATCGTCATCCAAAGCCCAGCATTCCTTCCATGCTGAATCAAAGATCGATGGTTTTTTCAACTCTGAAGGCAAACAAACAAGCGGCACGAGTCACTCGCAGCATTCCCAAACCACGAACACCTCCGAGTTGAACTCCTGGGAATCGTATCAGGCGACGGGTCAGCCCACCTGGACAAAGAGTCAAGCAGGCGACCGCGTCGATGATGACCATGCGACTTTGGACCTTGCATTTGCAAGCGATGGAAAGGCTTCGGGTACGAGCACGGGAGGCGGGCATTCGGTTGTGCATACCCATGACCTGTCGTCTTGGGTGGGCACTCAATTCGTGTTTGATTCCAGCAATACCGGTGGTTCCACGGCCAACCAGATTGGCACCATCACCGCGAATGATCATGGCGACGACAGTCAAACCGTGATCGGCGACGCAAGCTGGAACTTGATCTATGCCGACGATGTGCCGAGTGGCGATCGGGCCAGTACGGTGCAACTCTCTGGGACGACATTGTGGACAACGGACCATACTCTGATTCTCAATCAAAACGGGCACACCGAATACAAGACGATAGGGCAGGACAAAACCGCCCTGACCGGCACGGATGTGATTCTATTCCACGATGCCGACAACAAAATCACTGGCAGTCGTCATATGTCGGTCGCCAATCAAGAATCCCATCAATTGACGATTGATGGCACGGGCCTGGGAATCGGCTTCGAGGGCGCTTCGGGAGACTGGAAATATCACTACCAGTCGCTTGATCTCGTTGACGACACCGATACCAAGGATTTCTTGTTGATCAACGCCGCCTGGGCGGAGACGAACCATACATTCCGGACCGATCATCAAGGTTCTTCCTCCTGGACCTTAACTCAAGGGCAGTCGTACAATACCGCGCCCAATCCGATCAACGGATTCTGGCAGACGCAAATCTCCAACCTCTCGATGGGGGGATCGAACTCCTACCACGATTTGAAATGGGGCGATTCCAATAACTACCAGTTCAATCAGAACCGCAACGGATCCTACAACAAGAACAGCAATGGCTCGGGTGGCTACGGATTTGGCGGAGGCGGTTCCTCCGGCACATCCGCCAGCAACTCGGTTGAAACCTCCAGCTTTCACGACAACCGTTCCGGCTCGACGGTCAACGGCGTCACAACCTACACCTCCGTGGACATTGCCTCTCTGGCGGAGAAGACCGCCTGGAATGAATCGAGCGACAAAAATGGTCAGACGGTCCAGTACATTCGAAGCGACGACTGGTCGCGCGATGAGCTGACGATTTTGGGCAATTCGAATTCGCTCACGACCAATAAGACCAACGCATTTAACCGAATCCAGACCTACGCGTATTCCGGTACCGGCACCCTTCCACCCGGCGGAACATCCACGCAGACGGGGAACCAGACCACGAGCAACACCGCGACGGGCCAAGGTGTCAACGCCGCCCTCGGTGTTACGAACATTGGTAATAATCCAGGCAAGCCCGGGAATAACCCGGCCACCCAAAACTATGTGGACGCCAACGCGAATTCCTACCGAAACGGGGGCGCTCGACTGCCCTATGTGGGAACTGCGCCCAATGGCTTTCCCATGCCTTCAACGCCAATGAACTTATTGGCAGTCATGAGGAATAACCCCGAGGCGTGGGATGAAATCAGAGCCACATTTGGCATTAAAGAATATTCCGATTACGCTCTTAGTATAACGGCGTTTGTCTACGATAGATTGACGCCTATAGGAGTATGGGGACGAAATTCGGTTGATTTTAACCGTAAATTTACCAGCAGCGAAATCGCCGCGATGCTCGGGGCTGCTCGAAAACGGTTTGCCGACGAAATTGCGATGGAAAGCGGAAACGGCAAGAAAGATTATATTGACAAATTCGATGGTTTAATGGCAGGCTGGTCAGACAAGTTGACTTTTGGCGGATCAACCTATGTCCGCAGCCTGATTTATGGAGATACCGCTAACAAGAACCATCAAGGCGCCTGGTTCGAGGCGGGTCAGTACATCGGTACCGCCCACAGCTTTGCCCTGGGAGGAGCTGCGGGCGCCACCGGTAAGGCGGGCCTCTGGGCGATTCAGACCGCGAATGTCTATGCGAAACTCGATGCGTTGGCGGGCATGGCGGGCGTCGCTTACAAAGCCTACTACGACCCGGAATCGCTGAGCATCTGGGACGGCTTAAACTTCACGCCTCTTGCCGGACTGGGCCTTTCCAAGATGATCGGTTTGGGAAAATCCAAGGGTTTCTTACCCAAAGATTTTTGTATCGCCGGCCTGTTCGGTTGCTTCCCCGCGGGAACCAAGGTCACCACTCCCAACGGATTGAAATCGATCGAGGAAATCCAGGCGGGCGACGAGGTTAACGCTTACGACTTCGTCAACAATGTTTGGGCAATCAGGAAGGTAGGCAAGACCTTCAAACGAGCGTATTACGGAGGAATCGTCACCGCTCAAGTGGAAGGAGAGTCGATCCAATCGACCTTCCACCATCCCTTCTGGATCGTCCGCGGAAAAGAGCTGGAAACCCGCAGGCTGCTGGATCACCTGCCGCCAGTTCCCGAAGGCTGCCAAACAGAAGGCCGGTGGGTCGACGCCTGCGATATGCGAGTTGGCGACGAAGTCCTATTGGCGGACGGCCGGATCGTCCCTATTCAAGGCATTAGCTACTCCCCTTTCGAGGGGGATGTGTATAACTTCCAGGTAGAGGACCTGCATTGTTATTCTGTCGGCCAATCTGGGGTTTTAGTACATAACAGCTACTCCGATGATTTATTAAAGGCGATTCAAAAATCCCCAGGCGTCAGCGAATCACTCTTGATTCAAAAATATCTGGCAGAGTTAGTTAATAAAAAGGGAGCCGTTGTAGAAAGATGGTTATCCGAAACGCGAACTCGTTGGGGACAAATGTATCGAGCGGCTCTGTTGTCAAACCCGAATTTTGCCAAAGGCATTCGCGGGAGAGTTCTTGACATAGAAATGAGGAGAGAGTTCAAGAGAATATTTGCACTCACAGCCGGCAGCAAGATAAACCAAACCATAGCGGGCTCCGGGAATAAACTTAGACCTGATTTATATTTGCCAAGTGTAAATGGGAAAAGCTTCATTTTCGAGGTTGGCAGCCAATGGAAATCAGACTTTATAAAGTACGCAAATATGGCAGACGAAATAATTGTATTAATCCCAACATCCTGGATAAAGCTACCATGATGAAGCATCTAAAAAACCGATGGAAACATAGCTCCTTCATTTTGGAAGTGAAGGATTCGATAAATAAAATTTTTTTCTTGAAGGAGTCGGATCAGCCAGTCGACCTGCGAGGAATCGTTGTCGGATTAGACGGCGCTATTCCAGAATTGCTAAATGCTGACTTTCGCACCGCCAAGCTATCCGGCCAAGTTTTCGGATACTCCAAATTCTCTTGCTCATTTAATCATGGGCATTTTTCGAGCGTAGATTTCAGCCTTTCGTATTTTGATACCTGCGATTTCATAAAGAGTATTTTTCTTGAATGTTCTTTTGCTCAATCTAAGATTAGCAGTCCAACTTTGGATGATGCCATTTTTCAAAATTGCACATTTCATTCGGCAAAAATATCAGGACGAGGTTTCACCGAATACGGGGGAAGGAGAACAACTTTTAAGAATTGCGTATTTAATAACTGCACCTTTAAAAATCTTGAGATAAGAGGGTGCAAATTTATAGACTGCAACTTTGATGGCGTTTTATTTGACACATGCATAATTACAGGAACTTCGTTTCTTGGATCGACGGCACCTCCGAGCGCCTTTTCCCGGTGTGAGGGTCAAATCCCTCAGTAATCACTAGACCTTAACCAAACATCCCGGAAAGCAAAAAAGTGGGATAAAACAAAAAAAAACTCGAAACTCCCTGGGATTCAGCGGCATCTGATTGGTTGAACATCAAACCGTCAGCCGTCGAAAAAGGAGTTTCGAGTGAAAGATATGATAGGTCGCCAACTGGCCTGGCGCAAGCGTCGAATTTTTGATCGGTTGGACAAATCGAAGATTGGTGACTGCGTCGAACATTCGGTACGAGATCAGTGATCGGAATCGGGGAATTGCGCATGGCGGCATTGGTGCATTCCACTTGTTGGCCAAACGAATCGGCTTGATCGAAGCGATCGACAACAATTTGCACCTGCTCAAGTTCCACCTTCCCTACCACGAATCAGATCACGTTTTGAATCTGGCTTACAACGCACTGTGCGATGGGACCTGTTTGCAGGATCTGGAACTTCGCCGCCAAGACGAGGTATACCTCGACGCCGTTGGAGCCAGACGGATTCCCGATCCGACGACGGCAGGAGACTTCTGCAGGCGGTTTCGAGCAAAGGATGTCAGGAATCTGATGGAAGCCATTGATGAAGTTCGGCAGAAGGTCTGGTCGCGTCAACCCAAGGAATTCTTTGACCTGGCCCGGATCGATATGGATGGCACCATGGTGGAGACCGGTGGGGAATGCAAAGCAGGCATGGATATCAACTATGAAGGCAAATGGAGATACCACCCATTAGTGGTATCCCTGGCTCAAACCGGGGAAATCTTGAGCGTGGTCAATCGGCCGGGCAATCGACCGTCAGACGAGGGAGCGGCAGACGAAGTCGACAGAGCGATCCAGGTTTGTGTCGCGGGCGGGTTCAAAAAAGTCATGCTTCGCGGGGATACCGATTTTAGCCAGACCAAGCATCTGGACCGTTGGAACACGGACGAGCGAGTAAAGTTCATCTTCGGTCTTGATAGCACGAAGAAACGGATCATTTTGGCCGAGAATTTGGCAGAGGATGCTTGGGAACCGCTAAATCGACCAGCTCGCTACGAGGTTAAAACCAAGGAACGGTCCCGGGCGGTAAAGGTCAAAGAGCAAATCGTCAAACAACGCAAGTTCGACAACATCCGGTTGCATGGAGAGGATGTCGCGGAAATGCCTTATCGGCCCGTGGCTTGCAAGAAGGCGTATCGGTTGATTGTGGTGCGCAAGAACTTGACCCTCTCGATGGGGCAAAAACGGTTGTTCGATGAGTAGCCGAGGCCAATATCAACGGTTCGCGCAGGCTCGTTACAGGCGTAAGCGGCAAGGCGAGCCCACCAGGTACAGTGGCGGCTCCGACGACTCCGATGTTTATCACTAAACCCAGCGGAGCAATGAATCGGGCGTTTGACTCAGAGGTCAAGATTCTCGAAAACATCGCTAAGGACTTGCCAAAGGGCGCGTCCGGCATCATCAGCTTGTTCACTGAGCGTCCCCCATGCGCATCTTGCAAGGGCGTCATCGAACAGTTCTTAGGAATGTTTCCGAACATCATGGTGATCGTGACCAACGGTGGTAAGTAGAGGCACACATGGCAACAATTCGAGATAGCGTCGAGAAACTTGTTTCAGCGGGCCTAGCATCTCGTGGGCAAATCACGGGTTGCTCAGATACGGAAATCCAGCAGCTTGAATCGTCTGGTGGTGCGGAGTTGCCAAAGGCCTATAAGGAGTTTTTGAAAACAATGGGGCAAGGCGCTGGAGATTTTCTGGTCGGCACTGACCTGTTCTTGCCGAAATTGCCCAAGCTTCGATCATGGGCGGAAGCACTATTACAGCGCACGAACTCTCCTTATCGGCTGTCGCCTGATATTTTCGTCTTCTTGGTCCATCAAGGCTATCAATTCTTGTTTTTCCATCTCAATCAAGGCGAAGATCCGGAGGTTTTTCATTTCGAGGAAGGAGAAGAACAACCGCGCATGGTTTTCCGTCATTTCACCGTCTGGTTGGCTGCTTCCGTGGACGATGAAATTGCCGCCTATCATGAAGTCCACAGAAGTTGAAGAACCTATGATTTTCTGTCAAGAAATTAGCCCGCGCTTATTGACGATCTTTATAACCGTCATATTATATAGATATTTACAGCTGATTTTTGTTAACTATTTCTTCATTGCCGTTCTGTCATTGTTTCTTTGGCTGGTTATGATCTTGGCATGGCCTTGGGTTACTTCAGCGAGAACTGTAGAAAAACATGATGGCACAGAAGGCGGGCAGCAGAAAGACCCAAGCCATGGCCCAGCCGTGAGTTACATGCAATTACGTGAATCAACAACAGGTGCGAAGCATGAGTCAAAAATTCTACGAAGCCGCGACCTTCGGCGATAAGGACACTGTGCGCAAAATGCTCGCCAAGGATCCTTCTCTGATCCATTCCAGGATTAAGCGGGATTTCACCGCGCTACACGGTGTCGCTGGAGAAGAGCAGTTTGAGATGGCGGAGTTTTTGTTGGCAGCCGGGGCTGATCCGAACGCACGCAACGATGAGGGCATTACACCGCTCCATCTGGCGGCGTATCCCGAGATGGCGGAACTTCTAGTTCGTCACGGTGCCGACATCAACGCGCGTTCGAAAGATGGTCGGACGCCCTTGATAGTTCAGGCCGCCGAGGAGGAGGGGATTGATGTCATGGAAGCGCTTCTGAAATTGGGAGCAGACGCAAACGCAGTCGACAATCAAGGGGAAAGAGCGCGGGACATTGCATGTGCGCGCGATGAGGAAGAAAAATTGGTTTTGTTGGCTGGGTATGAGGCCGATTAGGTTTGGCCGTCCGCGAGAGTTTCCCTCATGGGCGAACCTTTCGATAAATCACGACAAACCAGTTTACATCTTTTTTCTACTGCTCAAGCCGTCTATTTCAAGACAATCCGAGACGAATTTCCCACGTAAGAAAAGCGCGGAACTGGATTGTCCATGGAAAAGAGTTGGAAACTCGCAGGCTACCGGATCATCTGCCGCCGGTTCCCGAGGGCTGCCAGACCGAAGGCAGATGGGGCGACGCTTGCGATATGCGAATCGGGAACGAAGTCCTATTGGCGGATGGCCGGATCGTTCCTATTCAAGGCATTAGCTACTCCCCCTTCGAGGGGGATGTGTATAACTTCCAGGTGGAGGATCTGCATAGTTATTCTGTTGGCCAATCTAGAATTTTAGTACAAAATACTTATGACGAAAGCTCCCTAGCCGCCCTCATAAAATATATTAAACAAATCGCAGAGGAGGCACTAGAAACGAGCGCCTTAAAGTCACTTTCCAAACGCTCGCCACTAATTAGACCAAAAAGCAAAGAAGGACATCATATATTCACGAACTTTAGAAAAAAAATGGTTTAGCGGCGGGCACAGAATAAACGTAGACAACTATATCATCAATATAGACAGAATATTACACGAGGCGTTTCACGCCGGAAAATCTGCACTTGGCAATACGGCCGGATGGTGGGACGACACACTAATGAAGATGACTCGCAAAGCAGAAGATCTAAAGACAAGCAAGCTATCAACAGAAAAAATGCTACAAATCGGAAGAGACATGCTTGCATTTCTCAAACCACCTAATATAATTTAATATGCGTCATGGAGCCACTATGGACAAGTATCTAGAGAGCGTTACACCGAAACTTAAACGAGAACTCTTGCTTGCCGGATTTTCAAATATTACGGACTTACTCAAAACGCACCAGTTTAAATCGTACTCATTTCTTTCAGAATTGCTAGACGGCTCATTTCCGATGGCAATTATACACATCCAGTTTAATGAGGCAAAAACAAGCAGACAAATAATTCAAGCCCTAAACGATTCTCTTTCGCGATATCTAGTCGAAAAGCTTCCAAACGGATGGGGAGTTGGAGATGATGCAAAATGGCAATCAATTCGCGCGCTAACCAATTGGTCGACTGCGGTGGAAACATCTGGTGAATTGCCGGAATTGAGCGAAACCCTATCCAGGATCTCACATGATCTACTTCAAAATCCTCCTCCAAATGGATGGTCTCCAGAAACACACGGATGTGACAGACTCAACACTCTACTTAAAAAGCACTTACCCGAGATAGATATTGAGAAAGCTACCAACCAGGCCAAGCATATCCAATAATTTTTATCCAATATTATTGCAAATCGAACTTGTGCGCTTCGGGCCGATTGACGCCAGAGCAAATCAGACAATTCATTGGAAAGGCCCTCAAATAATTCAGTTTATAGTAGACAGAATGGAGGTTACTCAGGAAGGGCTAGCCGTTCCGGGGCGAGTGCAACAAGGCACTGTTCGGCTAGGCAGCACGTTCACTGAAGTCGTGGGAGAGGATCGTTGCCGACGAACATTCTGCCTCACAGTGAAGAAAATCTTTTTCTATGAACATCTGTGGGACGAATTGCCAAGAGGAATGACGGGTAAACTCATACTCGCCGGTAGTGGAATGGAACAACTTGAAAAATCACTCTGCCCAGCGATCATCACTGGCCCTATCTAAGAGGGAGCGCCTTCGATTTTCGAAACTCGATTGCCCACCATGGCCTTCAAACTCACCTGGAGTAAGCAAGCATCCTGATCGATGGATACAAGACTAACTCAACTCCCTATACTGTACAGCGTGCCCCGCACCCGAGACACCTCCCGGTGCTTCGCGCAATTACAGCAATTTAATCGAAGCGGTTCTTGCGCGCACCTACGAGCTCGGTCGAAGTGACGCCTAACGGTCTCATGCTAATGCGCTGCCAGGAAACGGACCCAGGCCATTCTCCTTTCGAATCCTTCAGGTTTTCGTACAACCGAAGGACCGAAGGACGATGCAAAAATCCTTAGACCTCGTAGTCGATCAAGCTTCCATTGCCAAAATTCTATAAGCTGTCGATCGACGTCATCGTGCAATAGCGAAAAAACCTTCGAAAGTGCCCACATGACCAAGGCTCTTAGGGACAGATGGAAGGATGGCTCTTTCGTCCTGGAAATGAAGGACTCGATCAAAGCAATCTTTACCGATAAGGTCTTCCATCAGCCTGCTGATCTAAGGGGAATCACCGTTGGCTTGGATGGCGCGATTCCGGAATTGATCCACGCGAATTTTTGCGATGTCAACCTGTCCGGTCAGCTTTTAAGCCACTCAAGGATATCCTGTTCATTCAGTGACGGAAAATTCGTTAACGTCGATTTTGATCGTTCTTTCTTTGACACGTGCCGATTCTTGCGGAGCTACTTTAAAGAATGCAAGTTTAACACCGCAAATTTAAACAGCTCAACGTTGGATGATGCGATTTTTAAAGATTGCGTATTTCAGTCGGCAAAAATATCTGGACGAGGATTTACCGAATATGGCGGAAAGCGAATAACCTTCAATAATGTCAGTTTCAAAGATTGCTTATTTAAAAACGTCCAGATAAGAGGTTGCAAATTCATCGACTGTGACTTCGATCGGGCCTCATTTCACAACTGCATCATCACCGGGACTTCATTTCAGGGATCCATGCCCCTTTCAACCGCATTCTCTCGTTGCGAGGGCCAAGTGCTCTAGAAAGAGAAAGTCTTGATCTGGCAAGTGGCGAACATGACTTGCAGCAGAATTCCGCAGCAAATCAACCAGATTAGAACGCAACTGAAGGAGTCGCCCGGCCCTCTCGTCGACAAATTGGGCGTCGTATACACAAAACTTCCTGGATTTTAGTGCGCCGGAAAATGCTGAACAGAATTTCTACTTCATTCAAGGTGTTGTCAAAAGGGTCACCCGCTACCCAAGAACAAGTCGACGCCGCAGTCAAGCACTTCGGTGGCCTTCCCCAAGAGTTCATTGATTTAACTCGAGAGGCAACTGAAGTCGAAATTCAACATCAGGGCGGGCAGTACTTGCGCATCTGGGGACAGGCAGGGTGCATGGAAATGGACGAAGGCTATGGAATTCGCAAGCGAATTCCGAATGCATTACCGATCGGTGATGATGGAGGTGGGCAGGTTCTTTTTTATGGACACGGGAATCAAGGTGAGGGTCTGTACCATGTTGGTTATGGGAATCTTGACTTAAGCGATGCGATTTGGATTGCAGCCACATTGGTCGAATTGTTGGAGAATGCCAAGGGTATCGAGGCGTTTTGACTCGACTCCTTTTTGGTTTATCCACTTGGCGATTCGCCCCTGACCTGGGATTGGAAAAGAAGACAAAAATCTCTTTGATTCAAGCACTCGTGGAAAGTGAAGGCTGGGGAGTTAGACCCCAAAGTGGGGGAGATCAAGGTGGCCGTGGAGCATGCCGAAGGACAGAAGTTTGCCTGACCCGAATGTGAAACTGTGCTGGGACGTTTTGACCATTCTCCTCCACGAAAATGGCGCCATCTTGACACCTGCCAATTCAAACGTATCTGATCGTCAGTACCCCGAGGTTGAAATGTCCTGAGCCTGGGACGTTGCCAGTGATGGCGCCGTGGGCACAACCCTGCGGTCGCTTCACTCTTTTCATGGAGCGGTTTTTCATCCAGGTTCTCGTGGCATGTCAGAATGTCAAATCCGCGTGCGAACTTCTGAAGGTTTCTTGGGGCCGGGCCGGGCACGTTTGGATGCGCGCCGGGGCTTGAGGCCAATACTGCTGAAGTGGGATATCTGAACTTCTCCAACAAGAAAAGATGCTCTGGGTCGTATTTCCAGATGGCCTTGGATTCTTCACAACTGCCGGGTGGTTCCGCGTATGAAAACTGAAATTCCAAATCAAATTACGCTCCGCTGGGGATCGAATCTTACAACCTCTCCGACAATCGAAGACGTACTTAGCATGATGAAAATCGTTCTTGAAGACAATGAGGTGAAAGGTCCGCCAGAGCTAGACCTCTTCTACCCAATTGACCATTCGCGGGCCTATCGATTGGCCTTTCTGACAGCTTTCCACCCATCGGAACCAAGTCATTGGGTGGTGCACTTCATTCCTCGTCGACTTCCCGGGACCTCCTTGCTGCTAGCCATGGATGGCGAAAGCTGCGACCGTTTCCAAAGACGCACCTGTGTAGGTGTCATCTCCGAGTATTGCACGGCATGCCTAATTAAGGATGATGCAACTCTCCGAACAGCAATCGCTTGGTTTTTAAGAGAGCATTCGCCGTGCCCTTCCTTGAAATGGATTCCTTATGATGACGCCGTTCGAGATGCGGACAATTCGATCTGAATGCAATGGTTTGCGAGGCCGAAGCCTTCAAAACTGGCAACCGAAGAAATGCTGAAAATCGGAAAAAAATGCTCCGGCACATATTAAGCTACCAAATATATTTAAATAATATTATCGGAGATTAGGTGCAGCAGGTTGCTGAAAATCATTTCGTCGTACCTGCAAAAGTGATCTTCTGCAAATCGAACTTGTACAATTCAGGTCGATTGACGCCAGAACAAATCAGGCAATTCATCCAAAAGGCCCTCCAATGATTCGATTTGCGGTTGACTCGATCGATGCTGCTCGAGAAGGACCGATCGTTGCAGGACGAATTGCAGAAGGCACAGTCCGTCTCGGCAGCACATTCACTGAAGTCATCGGAAGGGATCAATTTCGACGAACTTTTCGTCTCACTGTGAAGCAAATTTTCTCTTATCGCCGCTTATGGGATGAACTGGAGGAGGGAATGTCCGCTGAGTTGCTGCTGGTTGGAGACGGAATGGAGGAACTCAAAAAAGCACTCCTTTGGGCAACCATCACTGGTCCTGATTAAGACTAGAGGAAATGGGAACATTGGAGAGGAAATTGGGACATAGCAGAATGGCACGAAGCTAGTCCGCAAAGGTATTGCCCATCCATTGCTTGCGCCATTCAGAGCGCGGCTTTTTCATCACTGGAATTTCCTATGGCTTGCGCTTGCGGACACGCGGCTCCACTCGACCGAAACGATCGGGGTTCGCTTTCAGTGGGACCAACTTGTCTCCCGCCTTCGAGCCGAGCAGCCAGCGCACCGCGTTGACAAAATTGATCCGGTCCGCGGTCACTTGCTGCATACTGTCATCACGATTATATTACAGAAGGGAGGATATATGGAAATTACAACGCGGTTGTGCGACACGGGCGCGTCTGAACTAGCATTAAGTAACCTGGAGTCAAAAATTGGATTTGTTTTGCCTGAGGACTATCGTCGATTCATGATCGAATTTAACGGAGGGCGCCCAGTACCATCCTTTTTCTCCTTTCAAACTTCTAATGGACCAACAGACGCAAATGTTCGTTATTTTCTTACGCTCTTCGATAAAGGAAAACATTATACAATTCCCCAATATTTAGATCGCTACAATGAACGCATCCCAGATGGCCTATTACCTATTGGTTGCGATTCATTTGGCAACCTAGTCTTACTGGATGGTGGAGTTAAATCGACTGGCGCCATATATTTCTGGGACCATGAGCTGGAGAGCATGGACGATCCCACTTGGGATAACATTTCGTTTATTGCATCTTCATTTAGTGAGTTCGCTAACTCACTTCGAGAAGCCCCCATCCATTAGCTACCCTAACAAAACTGATTTATGTTTTACATCATCTAGATCTACTTCCTTCTTCTGTCAGGGGGTACAGTCTCTCGGCTGCGCCGATTACGTGGCGATATGCAAGTCTTGAAGGGTGGAATTGCCTTGGTCCCCCGCTTTAGGTTCCACGGATTTCAGTAGGACTCCCTTGGGAAGGGAAAAGGGGACACTGCAGAATGGCAAAGCTAGCCCGCAAAGGTATTGCCCATCCATTGCTTGCGCCATTCAGAGCGAGGCTTTTTCATCACTGGCAATTCCTTCGGCCTGCGCTTGCGGACACGCGGTTCCACTCGACCGGAACGGTCCGGGTTCGCTTTCAGTGGAACCAACTTGCCTCCCGACTTCGAGTCGAGCAGCCAGCGTAGCGCATCGACAAGACTGATCCATCCGCCGTCACTTCCAGGCGCCGTGCCGCCTCCGCCATCACCAGGCGAACCATGGTTGTAGAACATCGCGTACATCTCGGCTCCTTGAGAACGCCTTCCACGCGATTGCATTTCAAGACATCCCTCTTCATCCTTTGCTTGAGGTGTTTTAGATCAGCCTTGACACCCCAGCGGGCACCGTGGAGACACGTCAACTGCGCCGCCGTGTAAACCTCCGCATCCAAAAGCGTCGTCACCCGCGTCACATCGCGCGTCCGGAATCCAGAGCGCGAGATCTTGTAACGCAACTCACGTACCTCCAACATGTCTGGCAGCGCTGCGTACTCCTCGACGCTCATCCACTCGGGTTTGCTTTGGAGCTTGAACCGCTGGGGAAGCCGCTTCCGGGGGGCCTGGGCTCCCGGTTGGCCTAAGTGGACCTGCAACTCGGGAGTGTCGGGCATGGAAAATGACGAACCGTTCGCTCCATCATCGATTGCCCGAAATCTTCACACGGTAAGATGAGAGTCCTCGTCCCATTGCGGAAGTCCTCTCATAAGATTGCTTCATGCATCAAGCTTCCACGATTTCGAACGATCCGGCGCATGACGGCGATCATGGTCCTCCCACCATGGCCACGCCTCCCATTGCGGGAATCATCACGACCGGGCTTTGCGCCGCCTTTGGCTTGATCGGGGCTCTTTGTCATTTCATTTGGGACTGGCAGCTCGGACTGATCCTGGCAAGCACAGGAGCCTATATCACTGGAGGATTGGGACCAGGGCGCAATGCCCTGGCGGCGCTACGCCGCGGGCAGCTCAACGTCGACCTACTCATGATCATCGCCGCGCTCGGCGCCGCTGCGATCGGCGATTTTCTCGAAGGAATCGTGCTTTTGTTTTTGTTCTCTTTGAGCGGCACGCTCGAAGAATTCGCGATGTACCGGACCTCGCGCTCGATCGAGGCCCTCATTCAGTTGCGGCCGCAAGAAGCCAACCTCGTCATCGTGGGAGAAACCGCGGAGCGCCGCGTACCGGTGGAGCAACTTCGCGTCGGCGATATTGTGCGGGTCAAACCGGGCGAACGCTTTCCCGTCGATGGCCAAGTCATGGAAGGAGAAACCTGGGCCGACGAATCGACGCTTACCGGCGAAAGCGAACCGGTCTCCAAGTCGAGCGGGTCGACCGTTTACGCGAGCACGATCAATGGCGAGGGCAGCGTGCTCGTGAAAATGGCCAAGGAGCCGGCAGACACGACGATTGAAAAAATCGTGCAGATGGTTCAGGAGGCGCAAGGCCAGAAAACGCACACGCAGCGCTTTGTCGAGTCGTGGCAACAACCCTACGTACTGGGGGTGCTCATGCTCGCATTTCTTGTGTTTTTGGCAACGACCTTTACCCACGCAGGACAGTGGGCGGGGGCCTTTTACCACGCCATGGTCGTGCTTGTGGCGGCGTCGCCTTGCGCCGTGGTTGTCAGCTCTCCCGCCGTCATGCTTTCGGCGATCGCCCGCGCCGGCCGCCACGGCGTGCTGTTCAAAAGCGCGGTCCATCTCGAATCTTTGGGCAAAGTCGAGACGATCGCCTTCGACAAGACCGGCACCCTGACCCGTGGCAAACCGGCCGTGGTGGAGATTTGGTCGGGGCCGGAAAGTTCGGCCGGGGCGATTGTCGAACTCGCCGCGCTTGTCGAACATCGCAGTGAGCACCCACTGGGCGCGCCGATCATTCAAAAGGCGATTGCCGACGGGATCGACCTGGGCGGCAAGACCCTCGAAGCCTTTCAAAGCCACACCGGTCTGGGCGTCGAAGCGACCATTAACGGAGTTTGGGTTGGCGTCGGCCGCGAAGGGCTCTTTCAAAAAAACAACCGCGAAGTTCCGGCGGCGCTTGCGCAGCAGGCCGCGGCAATGCGCCAAAAAGGCTTCACGGCACTGCTCGTTGTCACATCCAACCCCAAGGTTTTCGGGGTGATCGCCGTGGCCGATCCCGTGCGACCCGAGGCGCCCTCGGTGCTGCAAGGCCTGAAAAAGCTGGGTATCGCCAGAGTGGCCATGCTGACGGGAGATCATGAACGGGTCGCCCTCGCAATCGCCAAAACAATCGGTGTCGATGAAGTTCGGGCCGGCCTGCTCCCCGATCAAAAAGTCGGCGAGCTCAAGCGCCTCAAGGAAGGGGGCCAAGCCGTCGCCATGGTCGGCGATGGAGTCAATGACGCTCCCGCGCTGGCCGCGGCGGGAGTCGGCATCGCCATGGGGGGCGCCGGTTCGGATGTCGCGCTCGAAGTGGCCGATGTCGTGCTCATGCGCGACGATTTGCGCGGCTTACCGCTTGCCGTCTGGATCAGCCGCCTGGCGGGCAAACGCGTGCGTCAGAATATGGCGTTTTCCTTCGGCGTCATTGTTGTTCTCGTGACCAGCACCTTTTTCGAACTGCCCTTGTGGCTTGGGGTCCTCGGTCACGAGGGAAGCACCGTCCTCGTCGTTTTCAATGGCTTGAGGCTGCTTTGGGAAGCCTCGCCCCCTTTTGCATCTCCCCCGCCCGTTTCGGCCCCTTGAGAGCCACAGAGACCCTTGGAGAAAAATGATGTTCAGGCGTTGGATGCACGCGCTCCTACTTGGTTTGGCGGCAATTGGCTCGACGGCAGCCGCGGCGGCTGAGGAAACCGGGTCGCTCAAGGTGATGAGCTTCAATATCCGCTATGGCACCGCCAAAGACGGCGCCGATCACTGGGACAAACGCAAGGATTTCTTGGCGGATACGATTCGCGCCTTCGATCCCGACCTGCTCGGCACGCAAGAAACACTTGGGTTCCAGAAGGACTTCCTCGCGCAAAAAATGGAGACGCATGAAGCCTGGGGAGTCGGCCGCGACGACGGCGGCCCCAAGGGAGAAATGACCGCCCTGTTTTATCGCAAGTCCCGTTTTGAAAAGCTCGACGCCGGCCATTTCTGGTTGAGCGAAACCCCGGAAAAGGCGGGCTCCAAAAGCTGGGACACCTCCCTGACCCGCATGGTTTCCTGGGTCAAGCTCAAGGATAAATCGGCTGCCGCGGCCAAACCGATCCTGTTCCTCAACACCCATTTCGACCATCAGGGGGTCAAGGCCCGGTGGGAATCGGCCAAGCTGATTCGCAAGAAAATCGAAGAACTTGCCAAGGGAGATTCGGTCATTCTGACTGGCGATTTCAACGAGGGAGCGAATTCGAACCCCTACCTGGAACTGTTTGAATCGAAGCCGGGCCAGGCCTTATCGCTTCTTGATACTTTCCGCGAAGCGAATCCCAAGCCTTCCCCTGAGGAAGGCACTTTTAATGGATTCAAGGCCAGCCAAACCCGCGGCGCCCGCATCGACTGGATCGGTTGCACCCCCGACTGGCAAGTGAAAGCGGCAGTGATCGACCGGACCGTGCGCGACGGCCGCACTCCCTCGGATCATTTTCCGGTAACCGCCACCCTGGCGCGTAAGGCCACTGCGGCCGCCCCGAAAAGCACCGTCCTAGTCGGCGGCAACTTTGCGGTCAAGGAGTTGCGCGACATTGCCTACCGCGAAGGGGAGGATGCCGACCCCGCCAAGCACAAGCTCGATCTTTTCTTGCCCGAAGGGCAGAAAGACTTCCCCGTCATGTTCTTCATCCACGGCGGGTCATGGAGCACGGGCGACCGGCGCATGTATGGGGCTCTGGGCCGTGTCTTTGCAAAAAACGGCGTGGGCGTTGCGATCATTAGCTACCGTCTCTCTCCCAAAGTCACGCATCCCGCCCATATCGAGGATGTCGCCAGGGCCTTTGCCTGGACGGTCGCGAACATCGGCAGCCATGGCGGCCGCGCCGACCGGATCTTCGTTTGCGGTCACTCGGCAGGCGGCCATTTGGGGTCGTTGCTTGCGACCGACGCGTCGTACCTCAAGGCGGTGAACCTATCGCTCAAGAATATCCGCGCCGTCATGCCGTTGAGCGGGGTTTATCAATTCAACCCCGGTTCCTTCGAAAAGGTGCTGGGCCCCAACAAAGAAACGGCGCTCGCCGCATCGCCGATCCGTCATATCTGCGAGGAATGTCCCCCATTTGAGATCATGTATGCGGACAACGACTACAAGACGCTCGATAAGTCGGCGATTGACTTCCATGCGGCCCTGGGAAGACGGGGCATTCCCGCGCGCTGCACCAAGGTCGAGGGGCGCAATCACATTTCCATCATGGTGAATCTGATGACCAACGAAGAGGACCTGGTGGCGCAAACCTGGCTTGGTTTCATCGCCCGGCATTCCGAATTGAAGCTCAGTCCCAAGATCATTGAAAACCATTGAGGCAATTGAAGCGGGATGGGCCGGGCAAAGCGAGCTCAGGGCACCGAGGTGCCGTGGGCATTTTCCGCCAGGACCGGTTCGGCGAGCAGCCCCGCCATCCCCTGGGCGGCCAGGGTGAAGACGCGGTTGGCGACACGGACCTCGAAGGTGCCGTCGAGATCATGGCGATCTAGAAGCGTGACGCAAACTCCCGGGGTCAGCCCCAGGTCCATCCAGCGCCGCAGGCGATCGGGATGATCGTCCTGCACTTCGCGGATGACCAGGTCTTGCCCCACTTGAAAGGTGTGCAAGGGCCGCAGCGCTCTTTGAGCCAGCGTGCCTTCGCGCGTGGGAATGGGATGGCCGTGCGGATCTTCCAGCGGTTCGCCCAGATGGGCGGCGATTGCCTGTTCCAGCCGTGGGGAGATTGCATGCTCCAGCGCCTCGGCCTCGGCATCGACTTCGCTCCAGTCCAAACCCAGCACGCGCGTGAGAAAGAGTTCCATGAGGCGATGGCGCCGGATGACGCGCCTGGCTTCAGAGACCCCTTGGGGCGTAAGCATGGCACCTCGGCCCGACTGGTAAGCGACCAGGTCACGCTCGGCCAATCGCTTGAGCATACCCGTGACCGAAGCGGCGCGGACTCCCATGCGCGAAGCCAACTCCATGGGGGAGACCAGGGAATCGGCTCCGCCCAATCCATGGATCGCTTTCAGGTAATCCTGAACGGCGCGAGTCGGCTCTTCCGTCATGAAAAGGCTGATCCTGTGGGAAAGGACCAGCATCTACCTGCGGTCCGAAACCAAAAAGTGAAACTAGGAAACCAAGAACCGTTCGTTTTGGATGATTTTATCTGATTTCAGAGGATTCTATGGGAGGCCTAGACGTTTGGATCGGCCAAATGGCCAAGGTCCTGCGAAATCGATGGGCCCTGGTCATTTCGGGAAGGCGATGCCGCCAGGCAAGCAAGAGAGGGATCGGGTTGGCATGGAAAAGCAGTAAGAAAGTCAGCGGCGCACGGACTTGGGAAAGCCGCGAGGGATCGTGCGGCCCTTGCGTGCTTCCTGAACCATGGACCTCGGGTTCCCATTGATGAAGCGCGTTCTTCTCGTTCATGGCATGGGACGATCTCCCTGGTCGATGTTTTTCCTGGCGAGGCGATTGCGCAAGGCTGGCCTTCGTCCGTTTTTGTTCGGCTATCACCCGGCCCTCGAATCCTTCGCGGCCATCTCCGCGCGGTTGGCCCGCAGGATTGAGTCGGTCGGAAATAAACCCTGGGTGGCGGTCGGTCATTCCCTGGGCGGATTGCTTTTACGCAATGCGATGGCCTCGGTCGACCCCGCCCTAAGGCCGCTTGGCCTTGTCACCATGGGGACGCCGCACCATTCGCCGCGACTGGCACGCAACATGAAAACGCGCTGGTATTTCCGCTGGTACGATGGCGACTGTGGACAAATGCTCGCCACGCCCGAGCGGATGGAGCAGATTCCCTTGCCCTCCGTGCCCACCAAAGCCATCGTCGGCACCTCTGGCCCGCGTGGCCGATTCAGCCCTTTTGGCGACGAGGAAAATGATGGCGTGGTCACCACCAGCGAGGCCAACTACCCCGATGCCGACCTTCTCTTTTTGCCTGCCCTGCACACCTTCTTGATGAATCACCCGGCGGTCGTCGAGCCGATTCTGCAATTTGCAAACAAGGCAGAGTGAAGTGTAAAAGGGATCGTTTTTATCGCCGAAGGGCCGATGCGCGGCGGAAAGCGTAGATTGGACAGCCACAGATTCATCGTTCCAGGCAACACGATGGGCGAATGTGCGCAGGCTGTCGCCAAGAGAATTCGTTGCATGATTGGTGGCGGGAAAATGCCCCCAGCGGCAACCTATTCTTGGGAACCCTGCTAGGCTCGCCCCTCCCAGGCAACCAGGGTCCCTGAATGAAAATCAAGCCAGAACTGGCAAGAGGGATCGAAGTTAACCCCGTAAAAGGGCCACACATGGCCCTAAGTCGCCAACGATTCGCGGCTTCGGATGGTTAAACCATGAGACAACCCTTTGAACCGATGGATCCTCTTGATTTTCCCACCGAGTTGGAAGAGCATAAACCCTGGCGAAAAGGACCGAATTCGATGCCGGGTGATGCAAGGCCCCGAACCTTACAGCCAGGCTTCGTAAGGGCCTCCTTTTTTCCTCTCCCTGGGTTTTCCGTGGGTCCCAGGAGAACGATCATGCGGAAGGCCCTGCTGCTCCCGCTTTTTTGCCTTGCAGCGACGTTTGCCTCGGGCTATACCGAGGGAGAAGATCACCCGCCTCCCGGTGGCAATGCACCGCTAACGCGCGACCGCCTGGTGGGTACCAAACTCGACCACCACCGGCTCTCGCCTTCCGTGGAATGGCACTTCAAGGACAAAACCTTCGTCCTGATCAGCCATAAGCCGCCTCTGCCCGCCGACCTGACCAAGGCCATCCTGGGGGAGAAATCCTCAGCCGCGAAAATAGAAGGAAAATGGAATCTGGATGAAACGAAGGGGGAGCTGATCTTGAAGGATATCAAGGCCGACGGGAAAAAATCAAAAGACAAGGCTTCCTTGCGTATTCAACCGCTCGGGGCCGCGCGGGTTGACATCATTGGCCTGCAGTACAACATTTTCCCCGGAGGAGCCCAGGAGTCTCCCTAATGAAGGTCTTGGAAAGCAGGATCGTCCGCCTGCTTCTCCCGGAACTTCCAGGACAGCCCAGGAGAGGAAGAGAAGAAGCCCATGCAAGATTTCGCAGTTTCCCAAATTGACCATATTGAACTGTTTGTCCCAGACCGCCGCGAGGCCGCCCGCTGGTATGAAGAGACCTTTGGATTGCGCATCTTGCCCGAATTCGAAGATTGGGCCGACAATCCGCGCGGCCCGCTGATGATCGGCACTCTGGAAGGATCGACCAAACTCGCGCTTTTCACCGGCAGGTCCCAGGGCGAACGCCCCACGGCCGGATTTCACCAGGTCGCCTTCCGCGTCGATCGGCCCTCCTTCGAGGCCTTTTTGCACCATATCCAGCTCTTTCCGGTTTTCGACGATAAAGGAGATCCGCTTCACGAACTGACGGTTCGCGACCACGGGCTGGCCCTTTCGGTCTATTTCCACGATCCCTACGGCCACCGCCTGGAAATCACAACCTACGAAGTCGATCATCCCGACTATCCCGACCGCCAGGTGGCCGGCGCCCAATTCGCCCGCCGCTAATCGGTCTCGTTCAGCGAAAAAGCCCTGAACCGTGCGGACACGGCTCAGGGCTTTTTCGTTTTTTCTTTTCGAAATTTTCTCTTTGCGAACTTGTTGTTCACCCTTGGCCTCGGCCGGATGTTTTACTTCAAGCAGGCCGACTGTCCGTAAGCCCTTCAATTTATTAGACTTATGACCAATCCACCTCCCTTGTTTGCGTTGCCTTGCTTGCTTTGACGCGGACGAATCGATTCTCAACCCATCCCCCCTCTTCTGACAGAACTTTGTTCCTTTTTTATTTTTTTTCGCTTTTGGCTGTCGGATTGGACCCCCTTCGGTTCGGTCAACCCCATGTGGGAAGGAAGATCAAACCCGGTAGTGCTCGCAAGGCCCCCTCCTTCAAAGGCCGCGACCGACTCCGCTTTGAGTCCGCCTTCTCCAAGACACCCCGTTGGAGAGGAAAACGATGTTTCGGTTCAAGAATCTCAGCAAGTGGTTAGGACAGTCGGCGACCAACAGAAGAATCCGCAAGGCCGATCGATCGGTCCGCCTCGCCATGGAAAGCCTGGAAGATCGCAAGCTCCTTTCAGGCAATGAAATCTTCGTCTCGCCAGGTGGCGACGACTGGAACAGCGGTTCGCAAAATCAGCCGTTTCAAACGATCCGGCGCGCACTCGACGCCGCCACCCCGGGTGACACAATCACCTTGCGTAACGGCGTCTACCAGGGCGGCATCAACATCGACATCGATAACCTGACGATCCGCTCGATGCCCGGCGAATGGGCCGTGGTCGAAGCGCCCCTCACCGAAGGCCAAGACGGCCTCTCCTCTTCGGTGTTCCGCTACAGTTTCGACACGAATGGCGGCAAACTGCAAAACCTGGAAATCACCGGCGGCTACTATTACGGCGTCATGTTCTGGGACTGGTGGGATTCCAACACCGGAGCCGGCACCGTTCACACCGGCGCGAGCAACATCACCCTGGAAGGCTGCAAGATCCACGACACGGGTGTCGATGCCGTCAAGATCACTCCCGGCGCCAACGACATCTCGGTCATCAACTGCGAAATTTACAACACCGGCCGCCGCTCCACCACCAGCTCCGACGGCATCGATAACAACAATGGCGACCGCATGATCGCCCGCGGCAACTACATCCATGACATTCCTGGTGTGGGCATCCTCACCTCCGGCGGCTCCGTGGACAGCCTGATCGAACAGAACCTGGTCCAGAACACCAGAGGAGCCGGCATCAATGTCGGCTACTATTCCGAGCTCGAATGGATGGAGCCCGACGCCAACCCCAACCTGTACACCAGCCTCAATAATATCGCGCGCAACAACATCATCGTTAACGCGGCCCATGCCGGCATCGGCATCTACTCCTCGCTCAACCCGCAAGTCTACAACAACACGATCGTCAATGCCGCTTCCGAGGCCCAAGCTCCCATTCAATTTGGCGGCGTGGATATCTGGGTCTCGAACTACTCGCCCGATGCCCACATCGTCAGCGTCAACCCGATGGTTGTGAACAATGTCATCGAAAGCAACAACGAAACGCGGATGGTCGATATCCGCGAAGGCTCTTATTCCGGCGTACTGACGCTTGACAACAATATCTACCACAGCACCGGCCTGCTCGGCGCACGCTTCATCGACCGCAATGTCCTGGGCGACGCCGCGCACGAACGCACCTTCTCCCAGTGGAAAAACCTCGAAGGCCACGACCTGGCAAGCCAGATCGCCAACCCGCTGCTCGATGCGAGCTGGCATTTGAGCGCTGGCAGCCCCGCCATCGCCAAGGCGATCGCAATCGCCGGCTTGACCAACGACATCGACGGCAACCCCAGAGCCGGTACCTTCGACGCCGGCGCCGATCAGTTTGGCGCGGGAGCGAACAAAGCCCTGCCGCCCGCCCCGTACGGCGCCCCCGCAATCGAAATTGCCGAACGAGCCTATCACGATTATGAAGGCAAAACGATCCAGGTGAAGGTCGTTCGCCACGGCCAAACCACCGATACGGTGACCGTGCTTTACTCGACCATCGATGGCACCGCCAAGTCCGGTCCCGACTACCACGCCGTCTCCGGCATGCTCACCTTCTCCCCCGGAGAGACCGAGAAAATCGTCACCGTCACGCTGTATGGCGATGTTTTGGCCGAAGGGGATGAACATTTCTTGTTCACCTTAACCAATCCCACCACCGATGGCACCTTGCCGGTGCGCCTTGGCCATCAATCGGCCTCTTCGATGACCATCGACGATGAAGACACCCCGCTCACCCTGAATTACCGCACCCTCTGGGTTTCGCCCACCGGCAGTGATTTTCAGGGAGACGGCTCTGCCGCCAAGCCTTGGAAATCGCTGCAACACGCAGGGGAGCAAGTCGGCCCCGGCGATTATGTGATCGTGCTGCCTGGCCAATATCAGGGCATGTACATGACCAATGACGGCAAGGCCGATGCGCGCATCACCTTCCACGCCATGCCCGGTGTCGAAGTCAACGAGGCCAATCCGGTCAACAACCTCGACGGCCTCAACCTCGAAGGGGCCGACTATGTCACGATCGAAGGGTTCAATGTTCACGACATGCCTCGCGCCGGACTACGCTCGGTGCTCAATGAGGGTGTCATCCTTCGGGAAAATGTGAGCGATCACAATACCTTCTGGGGCATCCTCACCGGCTGGAGCGAAGGGATCATTGTCGAAAACAATGTCACCTCGCACTCCGTCAAGGAGCACGGCATCTACATCAGCAACAGCGCCGACGACGCGATCGTGCGCAACAACATCTCCTTTGGCAATCGCTGCGCCGGCATCCAGTTCAATGCCGATGGCGCCCTTCCCGGAGACGGCGTTCATTCGCGCAACCTGATCGAAGGCAATCTGATCTACGACAACGGTGTCGGCGGCGGCGGCGCGATCAACCTCGATGCCGTCCAGGACAGCATCATCCGCAACAATCTTCTATTCAACAACCACGCGACCGGCATCGTTCTTTACGTTGGCTTTGGCGCGGAACCGTCGACCAACAACCTGGTCGAAAACAACACGGTCGTCAACGCCTCCGATTCGCGCTACGCGCTGCTTATGTGGAACGGCAGCTCAGGTAACACGATCGTCAACAATGTGCTGATCTCCGGCAACCCGGCGCGCGGCAGCATGAGCGTCGAATCGAACAGCCTGCCGGCTTACTCGGATCACAATATCCTGCAAGGCGGCTTCGAACTCGATGGCTATAGCGGCAACTTCGCCGGCTGGCAGCAGTTCTCCGGTGGCAAAGACGCGAACTCGATGTTCGTCACGGCGAACGATTTGTTTGTTGATCCGGCCAACCACGATTTCCATTTAAAGGCGAACAGTCCGGCATTGAACGCGGGCGACTCCAACTTCACGCCCGCGACTGACATCTACGGACACGCCCGTCCCCAAGGCGGTGCCGTTGACATTGGCGCGTTTGAAGCCGGCTCTTTCAACTCCAGCGTGCAGTTCGACTGGTCGAACTACATCGCCTACGAAACGGGTGGCATGGCGGAAGTCACCGTCACCCGCACGGGCTCGACCGAAGGCACCCTGACGGTCAACTACTCGACAAGCGCCGGCACCGCCTCAGGAGCCGACTTCGCCAACGCGATGGGTACTCTGACCTTCAGCCCCGGCCAGACCAAAAAGACCTTTGTTGTCTTCGTGACCGATGACCCCGACATAGAAGATCCCGAGACCATCAACTTGACGCTCTCAAGCCCCACCTTGAACGGTGTGGCCGACAGTGGCCTTCTTGGCCAGTCGAGCGCCACGCTCAATATCATCAGTGACGATGTCTGGAAACCCGGCAAGGTGCAGTTTGATTCCAAGAGCGTGACGGTCAACGAAGCCGCCGGCACGGTCGAAATCACCGTGAACCGTGTCGATGGTTCCAGCGGTGCGATCGCGGTCGATTACCAGACCGCGCTCTATGTGCCGGGCAAGGCCCCAACCTGGTACAACTTCCACACCCTGCCGCTTTACGAAGTCGACAACGCCACCCCGGCCACCGCGGGTGAAGACTTCGTCCAGGTTCAAGGCACTTTGAACTTCGCCGATGGCGAGACGAGCAAAACGATCTCGCTGCCGATCCTCAATGACGGCTGGTACGAAAAAGACGAGGCGCTTCTGCTCAAGTTGAGCAATCCGACCAATGGCGCCGCACTCGGTTCGATCGCTCAGACCAAGGTGCGCATCGAAAGCGAAGACATCAAACAACCCGGCAAGTTCCTTTTCAGTGCGCCCACCTACGAAGTGACCGAGGGCACCCCTTCGATCAGCATCGTGGTCAAGCGCATCGAGGGCGCCAACACCGATGCCGATGTGCGCCTCTACTACACCGGCGCGAGCAACGGTTCCGTCGGCAGCGCCTGGGACGACTACGGCAGCGTCCCGGAAATCCTGCACTTCGCAAGGGGAGAAACGGAAAAGACGATCGTCATTCCGATCCTCGACGATGCCAACACCGAAGGGGACGAGGCCTTCTCGATCCAGCTTTACAGCCCATCCAACGATGCCATGATTGGCAATCAGCCGAAGACCGTTGTGACGATCCACGACAACGAATCGACCTTGTACTTCCAGGGAGTCAACGGCGCCTCCTCATTTAGCGTGGACGAGGGAGCCGGCTATGCCCAGGTCAAGGTTTACCGACAAGGCTCCTTGACGACTCCCGCGACGGTGCGCGTCAAGACGGGCGAGACCTGGGGTTCGGCCAAGGCAGGCGTCGACTTCACTCCGGTTGACGTTGTGCTCACCTTCCTACCAGGCGAGGGGTTCAAGATCGTCAATGTCCCGATCATCAACGATGCGCTCGTGGAATCGACCGAATCGCTGCCGATCATGATGTCCGATGTCACGGGCGCCACGCAAGGAAGCTGGTCCTGGAACCTCAACATCAACGACGACGACCAGGCGCTTCAAGCCGGCAAATTCACCTTTGGCGCTCCGGTTTATCAGGTGATGGAAAATGGCGGCGCGATCACGGTGACCGTCTACCGCACCGATGGCAGCGCGGGTACCGCCACGGTGAAATACACCACGAGCGACGGCCCCACCCTGGGCATCGTGTCGACTGCCTACGCCGGTTACAACTACACCAAGGCAGCCGGAACCCTGACCTTCGCTCCCGGGGAAACCCAGAAGACGATCGTGATCCCGATCACCGACAACACCGGTGTCAATCCCGACAAGAACTTCACTGTGACCCTTTCCAGTCCCACCGGCGGCGCGCTCCTCGGCGCGGTCAAGAGCACGGTCGTCACCATTGTCAACGACGATAGCAAGATCGAATTCGGCAGCTCGATGTTCCAGGCCTCCGAAAGCGATGGTTGGGTCACGATCACCGTGGTGCGCCATGGGGCGACCTTCGGCACGGCCAGCGTCGACTTGGCGGTGAGCAACTGGGCGCAAAATCAATGGACCGATTTTGTAAAGCCGGCCTCGCTGAAGGTCGAATTCGCCGCGGGCGAATCGACCAAGGAAATCAAGCTGCAGGTGATCGACGATCTCTTCAAGGAAGGAGAGGAATGGTTCAATATTGGACTGTCCAATGTCCAAGGGGCCCAACTCGATTACCTCTACTACGGCAACATCAAACTGCTCGATAACGATTGATTTTTTCGCTGGATCGGTTGTTGATCGATTCGGATTTCTGGGGGCGGCGAGGTTGATCCTTCGCCGCCCTTTTTTGGTTTGCCTTTTGGTTTGCCTCAAGGTTCTCGGAAAGAAGAATTTCACGCGGAGACGCGAAGCCGCGGAGAATGAAGCAAAGACGGACAGAGCGAGGGGAGTCGATGAGGCGGTGACGCCATTCTCTTTGGGTGCTTGCGGCAAGGTGAATTCCAAGCAGGGTGGCGAGGGCGCGGAGAGAGAAGCAAAGACCAGATTTTGGTTTGCCTTTTGGTTTGCCTCACGGTTCTCGGAAAGAAGAATTTCACGCGGAGACGCGGAGACGCGGAGAATGAAGCAAAGACCGGAACGAGCGAAGGAAGTCGATGAGGCGGTGACGCCATTGTCTTTGGGTGCTTGCGGCAAGGTGAATTCCACGCAGAGTGGCGAGGGCGCGGAGTGAAGCAAAGACCAGATCAAGTGGACCAACCTGGCGGGACTAGACTGGACAGCGGAGCCGAGAGCGCTTGAGAGGCCTCACCTTGGCCCCCTCTCTCCATTGTCTCCGCCTCTCTCTCCGCGCCTTCGCGTCTCCGCGTGAGAATATTCTTGGTTTCTTCGTTCTACGATGCCTTTCGAAGATCCTCACCTTGGGCCCCTCGCTCCTTTGTCTCCGCTTCTCTCTTTTTGCTCCGCGACTCCCCGTCTCCGCGTGAGAATGTATTTCGTTTTTTGCTTTTACTTCTTTTGCTCAGGGGTCTTTTGCTTCGATGCCGATTTTTCTTGCGCGTTCGTTTTCGGAGATACTCCCGCAGGTTTGTTGACAATCTTGGCCGGCGGTGAGGGATCCTTGATCAGGCGGTCCACCCAGTCGCGAAATGCACCAACGGTTTGCAGCGACACGAAATCAGGATCCTTGCGAAAGGACTCGACGCGCGGCGCTTCGACGAAATGACCGACCGATTTCGATCGCTCCAGGAGCTCGATCGTTTTGGCGGAGAGTAGATCCTGTTCCGCGGATGATTCGGCATGGCCATGTGCCAGCGCTGCCGCGGCGGCCAGGTCGTACCAGAGGGGATTGGGCAGGTTCTTTCCTTTGGCGACCTCGTCGATCTCTTTTGCCGCTTCCTTGGTCTTGCCCAGATAGACCAGCGACCGCGCTTTGAGCGTACGCATCTTCGGCCGAGATGGCCCAGTTAAAGGAATCGCGCGATCATAGGCGCTGACTGCTTCGGTATGCCGATCCAAAGCCGCGTACGCTTTCGCCAGGCCGATCCACACCGAGGCGATTTTCGATTTCGCGCGACGATTTTCGGAATCGGCAGCCAGCACCCGATCGAACGATTCCTGGCCCTGTTTGTAGATTTCGATCGCCTCGGTCCATTGTCTCTGGGCGCATTGCAAATCGCCAAGGGCCAACAGGTCCTCGCCCAGTGCGGCTCCCAGGTCCAATTTGTCGGCGGGTAGGTCCTTGAGGGCCGCCTCACTGCGTTCGACCAACTGCTTTTGCGCCACGATCGCATCGGCTGGCCGTTTGTCGGAAGACAACACCGAAACCAGCGCACGCCAGTGGCCGTTTTCGTTGAGCCGGTAAAGTTTTTCGTTTGGAAATTGTTCGGCCAGAAAGCGATCCTGTTCGATCGACTTGCGGTAGGCCGTTTCGGCCTCCTTCAATCGTCCATCGTTGGAGGCGAGATTGGCGAGCAGGGCGTAATTCTGTGCCAACTCCTTGCGGTAGAAGAAATTCTGCGGGTACTGAACGACCATCCGCTCACGGATGTCGATCGCCATGCGAATGATGGGCGGCGCCTCGGCGTCACGGCCTTGCCGTGCCAGATCCTCGGCCAACAGCATCGAGAAACCAGCGCGAAAGTCTTTCGGCGTGGGAAGCGAGGGATATTTGGCGATCAGCTCATCGATCGCGTCCAGCGCCTTGCGCAGGCTCTTTTCCCCTTCCTCCAGATAGCCCAGATGGATCTGATCCCAAGCGCGCGAGAAGACAGGTCGGATCGCTTCGGTTTTTAGTTCCAGATCGTCGGGATAATCGCGGGACAAAGCCTCCAGTATTTCGACCGCAATGCGCCCTTCTTCCAGACTTTTGACCCCTTCGTTTCTTGCCGTGTAGTGAATGCTCAGGCCCATGTGCATCCGGCCCTCCATACGCCGCAGCAATCGGCTTGATGAAACCCCCTGCGGAACCTGACAAAGCTCCAATCCTTCCTTGAAGTACTTTTCCGACTCGGACGCGTTCCCCTGCTGATTCAGGTGCAGGGCAAAATTGTGACAGATCGTGGCCAGACCTTCGCGGTATTCGAGGGATTCCGGGTACTCCTGGATGAGGCCGCGAAAGATGTCGATTGAATTTTCGTAAGCTTTTTTCGCCTCTTCCTTTTGATGCAATTGGTTGCCGAGAAGCGCGATCGTGGTCCAGGATTGCGCCAAAAGGAAACGATTCTTCGGCTCCTTGGGATTTTGGTCTACAAGCTTTTGTGCTCGTTCCAGGGTTTGGTTGGCCTGGGCGAGGGCGCGGTCGGCCTGCCCTAGATTGTCGAACAGCAAGGCAAGGTGATAGCTGGCCTTGACCTGATCCTGGGCCAGGGCCGGATCGTTCGTCCAGGTGTTGGCAAATTCTTCGTAGAACGGGAGGGCCGCGCTCAGAAGTTCCTTGCGTAGCGAGAGAAGGTCGGCATTTTTGAGTCGGGAATCTTTTTCCACGCCCGCCAGGTAGGCATCGACGATTTCCCTGGCTTTCAACAAGTTCTGATCCGCTCGCTGTTTTTCGGTCCGCGCATGAAAATAAAGCAACGTCAAGGCGATGTTGAACCCAAGCACGACCAGCACGAAAGCCAGAGCCATCGACGCGAGCACCGGTTGGCGCCGGCACCACCGCCAGGATGATTCGAGGAAGCCGACCGGCCGGGCATGAATGGGCTGGCCATTGAGGAATCTTTCCAGTTCTCGCGCCAACACCGCCGCCGAGGGGTAGCGCCGTTGTGGCTCCTTGGCGAGACACTTGTGGCAAATCGTTTCGAGATCCTTGGGTACACCAGGCTGAAGCTGCCGGACGGGCACGCACTCGGTGGTCCTGGCGAGCATAAGGGTATCGACGGGCGACGCACCCAGAAATGGAGGCCGGCCGGTCAGGGTTTCGTAAAGGATCGCTCCCAAAGCATAGACATCGGCCGTCGGGCCGATTTGCGAGCTATTGCCATGCCCCTGTTCCGGCGCCATGTAGCAAGGCGTGCCGATGACATCGTGCGTGACGGTTAACCTGTTCGAGGGTTGCTCCGGCGGCATGTAGGCGGTGTTCGCCGCCAGGGTGCGCGTGGTGGTCGGGCGCGAACTGGACAAAAACTTGGCGAGCCCGAAGTCGGTGATCTTGGGGAAGAGCGAACCCGATAACGCAGCATTTTCCGCCACCCCCTCGAGAGCGGAGGCCTGCTGCATGAGGATGTTGGCCGGTTTCAAATCGCGATGAACGATTCCCTGCTCGTGGGCATAGTGAATCGCCTCGGCCAGGGTTTTGAGAAGCTCCGCCGACTCCCTCGCCTTTTGCGGCGAACCACGCAACAGATCCGACAGGTTGCCACCCGGCACATATTCCAGCACGAGGTAGGGGTAGCCCGTTCCCAGCGAGTTGCCGATTTCCCCGAGTTCATAGACCTGCACCAAATGGGGATGTTTCAAGCGAGCGATGGCGCGGGCTTCTTGTTGAAAGCGGTCGCGTTGCGACTGGGTGGCAAACTCGGCATCGCGCAAAAGTTTGACCGCCACCTTGCGATCGAGCGCCTTCTGCCTGGCCAAAAACACAATCCCCATGCCGCCCGAACCCAGAACCTTTTCGATTTCCAGGCCAGGAATCGCCGGCCAATGGCCCTCTTGGGAGATCGTAGCAGGCGAAAGTTTGGGTAGCCGATCGGTGCTACCATCGACCGAAGAACCCTCCAAACTTTCGGTCTCGCCTTCGGCCAGCTCGATGCCCAGCCGTTTGCGCCAGGCGCGATCGATCAAGGCCAGTTCCTGGCTCGCCAAAAAGCGGTCATTCCCCTCCCAGCCGTCGAGGTAGGGAGCAATTTCGGGGATCTCGTCGCCCTTCCTCGTTTTCCACGATTTTTCAAATGCATCGCAAAGGGCATCGATGCGGGCGGCAAGTTCCGGGGAAAGGCGATCAAAATCGATGGGGGTCATGGGGGTGAAAACCTGTCGGACTATGTTTCTTCGCCTTCGGCCATCTTCTCTTTCCAAAGCGCCCGGATGCGGCCGACCTTGCGTTCGATGGTGCGGGGCACGCAATCGAGCTTCAAGGCAATCTCTTCATTGGTAAAGCCTTCCACGCGCCAGATGGCAATTTGGCGCAGTTCCGGTTCGTCGAGGGATTCGAGCAGAATCCGGCATTCGTCGGCCATTTCGGCCGCTTCTTCGGGTGTCGGCTCACGGGTAAGAAGCTGTTCCATCTCGAACTCGCCAGGAACTTCGCCCGGCTTATGGCGGCGCACGAGGTCGATGGCACGGGAAATGGTGCGGGTGGCAAGCATGCGCCAAAGATCGTCCCGACTATCGAGTTCCAGCGGTCGCTCGGTGTCCTGAACGCGCCGGCACATGCTGAAAAACGATCGAAGCGCGACATCCTCGTCGTAACCGGCCATGCCGGGCAGGTTTTGCAACCTTTTGCGCGCCAGTTGCACCAGCCGCTCGAAGTAAACCTCAAGCAAAGGGCCATAAGCCGACTGGTGGCCTTTCTTTAAGGTCCTGATCAAGAGGGTGATGGAATGGGAGAGTTTCGACGAAACCATGGAACAAAGGCTCCCGGGAAAGGTCATTATAGTGCCCTAAACCAGGTAGTAGCCGCTTCCCGGCCTTCGAAGGGAATCATTCGGTCGCGATCAAAGAGAGGAGTTTTTTAAGAATGGTTCCAAAGCAAGCCTTGACGCGTTTGAAAACTCTGCTTCATTCGACAGAAAATATTAGGCTCGGTACCTCACACCCGCGACTTCATAACACTGGGCAGCTCTTATCGCTCGTTGCATTGGCCATACAACCACCATCGCGGTGGCCAAGTGGAGAACGGACTGGTGGACCTCCAAGAAGGCAACCTCCAGGTGGCTGCCGAATAGGTGGTGACCCCGGCAACTTATAGGCTTCTGGAAGCGCGACAAAGACCGTCCCGTCGAGTTCTCGAGCGTCCATGCAAGGCTGGCCATGTTGGTTGTTTCGTTGGAGAATGTGTCCGTGGGGTTGGTGTAGCAATATAGGCCGACCCAAAAGTTGCATCTGACTGCCGTGGCATCACCGTTTTTCAGGATTCGAGGTCCCACCAGCCTCCGTAGCAGGTGAATTTGGTCGTTAGGGGGATAGGGCGCAGGGTGCTGCGGGTTGAACTTGACCGGATCGACGGCAAGGTCGCGTTGGCGTCCCTGCGCCTCGAAAATGTCTTGGTTCAAGGCGATGACGCCATGATCGAGTTGCGGTTGACCGGGGATCAGGACATCGACCAGGCACTACACCTGACCCGGCGGGAATGTAGGATTTTTGTGGGTAGATTGCGCACCCGGCCCATTGCGCTGGTGAGCTGGGTCGATGGAGGTTGGTCGATGAAATCGTGGCGTGTACTGCTGTTCGCTACTTGTGTCGCCTACTCAGGGTGCGAGCCCACGCCGCATGGCCACCCCAAGGCAAAACCAAACGACGGCGAACGGGTGGAGTGGATCGATCCCAAAACGATCCAGCCCGGGCCGATTCGACGAGAGACGCTTAGTGATGATCAGATGGCCCGCATTCGCACGCTCCAGTCGATCTTTGTCGAGGTGGACGGTCAAACGGTCGATCAGTGGGTCGATGATTTCAAGCGGGACGCGGACCCCGAAAAGGAATTGCAGGTGTGGGAGCGGATGGCCAAGGCGTATCGGGCCTATTGCAATGGCAAACAGCTTTCGGCCACGATCAAAAAGGACGTTTACCGTGTCGTGTTGCTTCGGTCGATGGCTTCGGAGCAGGAGGTATTAGAGCGGGTCAAGCTGACTGAATTGTCGCGCGATGCCGCGATTGCGGTGATGAAGGACTTCTGATCCTCACCACCTACTCGCCGAACGAGACGCTGTAGCCCACCGTAGCAACGGTACCGATTTACCAGAGCCTTAAGTCAGAGGTGGCCCCAAAAACTGGACTAGCGGTTTAGCTGCATCTTCTTTGACTTGAATGAGAGAGTTGAGAGATAGGCATCACGCTTGGGACTACAGATAATAAAGACATTTTAAGGCAGACTATTGCAGCTTGAGTTTGCGTTTCTCTCGTCCAGAGAAAGAGGTCAAGCCAGGTCGTTGACCAGCGCCGCGCCTTGGAATTCGTGTTCGACAAGTTATAGAGGAGACAGACACCATGGCCTTATCGGCCCGAGCAAAGAACCTGGTCACCGAGCTCACGAACGCCAACGTGAAGATGGGCGACCTAAAAAAGCGTGGAGCCGAGATCAAAAAGGACCACGATCTGGCCATGGAGCTTTGGTCAACCGGCAAATACTATCCTCGCCTCCTTGCGACCCTCATCTTCGACAAGAAGCTCCTCTCGGAAAATGTCCTCGATCAGCTTGCCGAGGATATGCTTCGTCATGCCCCGGAAGAACGCAACCAATTGACCGACTGGTTATTGGCCAACCAGCTATCCAAAGAAAAGAAACTGGCCGCCCTGATGACGACTTGGGAGAAGAATCCTTCGCCGATCTTGCGTCGCCTGTTTTGGTATCATCAGGCGCGCTTACGCTGGGTTGGGCAAACCCCTCCTGGAAACAGCGCGGACCTGCTTGATTCCTTGGAAAGGGATATGGAGGATGCGGAACCCGAAGTCCAATGGGCCATGAACTTCTGCGCTTGCCAAATCGGGGTCCATGAGCCCAAGTTTCGGTCCCGGTGCGTCAAACTCGGGGAAAAACTGGGGCTCTATAAGGACGAGCATGTCGCCAAAAATTGCACGCCGTCGTACCTTCCCGAATTCATCCGAATCGAAGTCGCCAAGCGGGCATGAGATCGAAGTTCTCAGACGGATCGATCTGCCGAGTCGCCACCACGGCGACGTAGAACGCTCGCCAAATCCGGACGGCCGTTTTGCAGCATCTGGTCGATGGGTTTGCGGCCTGCGTTATTCTTGGCGTTTATGTCGGCGCCGTGTTCCAAAAACAGTTCGATCATCTCCTTGCCATGCGGCGTGCCCTGATGCGGATAGTGCAAGGGCGTGCATCCCTCATCGTCTCGGGCATTCACGCATTCGGGATTCTCACGCAAGAGCACGCGCACCCGGTCGAGTCCTCCCACTTCGACCGCTTCGCGAATCGTCGCAAAGGGAAGCAAGTACTCGATGACTCTGCGCTGATCCTTGTAACTTGCAAAGCCCAGCGGCGTGTTGTCGAAGTTTGCATCGCGGGCATGCACATCCGCCCCCTGTTCGACGAGCCACTGGACCGCATCGAGTTGGCCAGCGAGAGCGGCCGCGTGCAGCGGCGACGAACAGCCCGCCTTGCCATGGAGGTCAAAGCCCAAATTCACCAATAAGCGAAGACGGTCGGTACGATTTTCTTCTGCCGCAAGGGTGAGGAGTTCTCTCGGATCATCCCGCAGCGACGGATCGCTTGCCACAAGTTCGCGGGCGCGGTCCGAATCGACTCGGTTGCACGCCGCCGCGAATGCGTCCACCGTTCCGAGAGCGATTCGCTTCGCGCCCTTTCCAAGCAGATAGTCGGCGATCTCTACGCGACCGTGATACAGGGCTTCGGCATAGGGCGCGCGAGCGCCGGCGGGATACGGACTGATGGCGTTCACGTCGGCCCCATTCTCGACAAGCAATTTGACGCGGTCGAAGTAATTTGCCTTCACCGCATAGCGCAACTGATACGAGAGAATGTCCGCGGGGCTGCGGTTGTCGACCTGCGGCCAGTGCCGAAAAAACCGCTCAAACCAGGGCCCTCCCTGATCTTTTCCCAGGCCAAATTCGAAGAGCAGCTTCAGGTGCTCGTCGCTGGGATATTGCATGCGGTTATAAAGGCCCTGATTGTCGTTGGGATCGGCGCCGGCTTCGAGCAGCAGCCGCGCGAACTCAAGCCAATAGGGATGCGGCGGCTGATGTAACGGCCCTTCGGTTCGGTGGACATCGGTCTCGCCCAGGCCGAGGACTCCCGTCAGCGCAGTAAAAAGACATGGAAACGGACCACCCCAGTCCCAGAGAAAGCCTGCGTTCGGGTCGGCGCCATGCTCAAGCAACAGCCGGGCGACTTGGTAGGTCGAATGCCCTTCAGATTCGCAATCGATTCGAGAGTAAGACGCGTAAAGCAGCGGCTCCCAAGCGAACGGTCCACCTTTCGCACGTACATCCACGTTCTTGGTCAACAGGTCCGCAACCGCTGCCACATCGCCGACGGCCACGGCGGTGTAGATATTGGCTCTCGCGATTTGCGGCTTCTCGGCGAGAAGTTGTTGCGCCCTCTGGCGCCGTGCCGGATGATCGCCGTCAAAATAGGTGATGCAAGCGAGACGCAGGAATCGGTCCGCCTCGTCCTCAATTTTTGGCTCAAGCGGCTGGCGATGGCTCTCAAGGGTCTGGACGTAATTCTTCAGCATTTGCCAGCTCGTGAAGCCGAAGCTTCTGGCGAGTACCTGTTGCGCGTCATTTAAGGCGAAAGAGGCCGGGTTGGCAGCTTGCTTGTATCGCTCGACTTCCGCGATGGCATCGGCATTACCTGCACGGAAGGATTGGAGCAGATCCTTGGCTTGATGTTCGAACTGATTCAAGTTCGGCCAGTGTGGCCACGCACGGCCCGATGCGTGAGGAGACTCGGTCACAACGGCCCCCTTTCCCTCCACCCTTTATCCGGGTCACGGGCTGAAAGAAGATCCATCAGCCAAGTGGAAGTCGATCGCCGATCGCAAACGGGTGGACTTAGTCCTCTCAGCGGACACGGCAGGACACCGGCGCGCTTCCGAACAGCTTAGGATCAGCGCCAAAATAAATTACCGATTTTGGATTTTCTGGGGTAGATTTCATAGTTCCATTCACCATGGAAAGCAAGAGGTTTGATTTGGCATTGTGAAAGTTGTTCCTTTGTCTCCTTTTTTCCTTTTT
>Ga0208492_1000419_pt1 | contig 36344 bp, 46 predicted proteins | sample Subbioar_CSW14AB_FD_184820 | JGI IMG/M metagenome (GOLD analysis project Ga0208492, IMG submission 184820) | Serpentinite rock and fluid subsurface biosphere microbial communities from McLaughlin Reserve, California, USA - CR12Mar_CSW14AB (SPAdes) | ecosystem: Environmental > Terrestrial > Deep... | reverse complement strand
GGCTAAGAGTAAGTCTAGAGCTTTGGACGCTTGTCCTCAGCGTCGTGGTGTATGTACTCGTGTATATACTACTACTCCTAAAAAACCAAACTCTGCTTTGCGTAAAGTAGCGAAAGTGCGTTTGACCAACAAAGTTGAGGTTATCGCCTATATTCCAGGTGAAGGCCACAACCTACAGGAGCACTCAATTGTACTTATCCGTGGTGGTCGTGTTAAAGACTTACCAGGTGTGCGTTACCACATTGTACGTGGTAGTTTGGATACTGCAGGTGTAAAAGACCGTAAGCAGAGCCGTTCTAAGTACGGTACCAAGAAAGAAAAAGCTAAGAAATAGTTTTATTCACTATAGTGACTGAGTAAAGTTTTAATACTTGAAGACCTTCAGTCCCTTTTAAAAATTAAGCAATGCGTAAAGCACAAGCCAAAAAATTACCCTTAGCGCCAGACGGTCGCTTCAACGACAAAATGGTAACCCGTTTCATCAACAATTTGATGTGGGATGGTAAAAAAAGTACTGCTATCAATATTTTCTATGATGCAGTTGATAAAATAACAAAAACTACTGGTGAAGACGGATACGAGGTATGGAAAAAAGCCATTGCCAATGTAACTCCAGCCGTAGAAGTTAGAAGCCGCAGAATCGGTGGTGCTACTTTCCAGATACCTTCTGAAGTTCGCCCTGACCGTAAAATCTCTTTGAGCATGAAGTGGTTAATCCGCTACAGCCGCGAAAGAAACGGTCGTACTATGGCTGATAAGCTTTCCAATGAAATCATGGCAGCTGCGAAAGGTGAAGGTGCTGCTTTCAAAAAGAAAGAAGACACTCACCGTATGGCTGAAGCCAACAAGGCATTCTCACACTTTAAAGTGTAAGCATATAAAATTTCTGAAAGCCCTGAATTTATTCGGGGCTTTTTTGTTTTTGGAGCTTCCGGAATCTTTTACCACTTTCTGTTTGTTTAATATCCGGTTGCTCCGCAGATCTATACTTTACCCGGCAGACCGAATTATGTAATTGTTCAATATTTTATCCCCAAAACAAATAAATGGGCCTGAACCCTTTGTTGGTTCGGGATTATCTGTACCTTTGCGGCCTCTAAAAAAATAAGAATACTATATGGCTGATTTGAAATTTCAACGAAACTTTGGTATTGCCGCTCACATTGATGCCGGTAAAACCACTACCACCGAGCGTATTTTGCGCTACACTGGTATGATCCACAAGATTGGTGAAGTACACGATGGTGGTGCTACTACCGACTGGATGGAGCAGGAAAAGGAAAGAGGTATTACGATTACCTCTGCAGCAGTAAGCTGTCAGTGGAATTTCCCTACTGTATTGGGAAAGTCTACTCCTGAAACCAAGTCTTATTATTTCAACATCATCGATACTCCCGGACACGTGGACTTTACTGTAGAAGTAGAGCGTTCTATGCGTGTATTGGATGGTTTGATTGCATTGTTCTCTGCAGTAGATGGTGTAGAGCCTCAGTCTGAAACCGTTTGGCGTCAAGCGAATCGTTATAAAGTACCTCGTATTGGTTTCGTAAATAAAATGGACCGTGCTGGTGCAGATTTCTTAAACGTGGTTAACCAGGTGAAAGAAATGTTAGGTGCAAAAGCAGTTCCGTTGCAGTTGCCAATTGGTGCTGAAGATAATTTTAAAGGGGTTGTTGACCTTATTAAAATGAAGGGTATTGTATGGCATGCTGAAACAGAGGGAATGACTTTTGATGAGATTGATGTTCCAGCTGATATGATGGAAGATGTGATGCATTGGAGACAAAACCTGATTGAAGCAGTTGCTGAATACGATGACAACTTAATGGAGAAATTCTTTGATAATCCTGATTCAATTTCTGAAGCAGAAGTTCACGAAGCCATCCGTAAAGCTTGTATTGATTTGAGCATTGTTCCAATGATGTGTGGCTCTTCATTCAAAAATAAAGGTGTACAAACTGCTTTAGATGCGGTTTGTCGTTACCTGCCTTCTCCAGTGGATATTGAAGATACAGTAGGTACCGATCCTGATACAGGTGCTACTATCACTAGAAAGCCTAGCGCTAAAGAACCATTCTCTGCATTGGCTTTCAAAATCATGACAGATCCTTTCGTAGGTCGTCTTGCATTCTTCCGTTGCTACTCTGGTCACTTGGATGCAGGTTCTTATGTATTGAACGTAAGAAGCGGTAAGAAAGAGCGTATCAGCCGTATCATGAAGATGTTTGCAAACAAGCAAAACCCAATTGACTTCATTGAAGCTGGTGATATTGGTGCTGCTGTTGGTTTCAAAGAAATTAAAACAGGAGATACCCTTTGTGATGAAAACCATCCAATTACTTTGGAAAACATGTTCATTCCTGAACCGGTAATTGCTATTGCAGTTGAACCTAAGACTCAGGCTGACGTTGACAAAATGGGTATGGCTATTGCAAAATTAGTAGAAGAAGATCCTACCTTACGTGTAAATACAGATGAAGATACAGGTCAGACCATCCTTCGTGGTATGGGTGAATTGCACCTTGAAATCATCATTGACCGTATGCGTCGTGAATTTAAAGTAGAAGTTAACCAGGGCGCTCCTCAGGTGGCTTACAAAGAGTCTTTCGGAACTACTATCCAGCACAGAGAAGTATTGAAGAAGCAGTCTGGTGGTCGTGGTAAATTCGCTGATATTCAGTTTGAAATTGGACCAGCTGATGAAGAGTGGTTAGCAGCAAATGAAGGAAAGAGCTTCCAGTTTGTAAATGACTTATTTGGTGGATCTATCCCTAAGGAATTTGTTCCTGCAATCATAAAAGGTTTTGAAACTGCAATGAGTTCTGGTGTGTTGGCAGGTTACCCTGTAAACAACATGAAGATCCGCGTATTCGATGGTAGCTACCACGATGTGGATTCTGATGCCATGAGCTTTGAATTGTGTGCAAAGTCTGGTTTCCGTGAAGCGGGACGTAAGGCTAAGCCTACTTTGTTAGAGCCTATCATGAAAGTGGAAGTATTAACTCCAGATCAGTACATGGGTGATGTTACCGGAGACTTGAACCGTCGTCGTGGTATGCTGGAAGGTATGGACAGCCGTGCCAACCTACAGGTTATCAAAGCTAAAGTTCCATTGAGCGAAATGTTTGGTTATGTAACTCAGTTGCGTTCATTGAGCTCTGGTCGTGCAACTTCTACCATGGAGTTCTCTCATTACAACCCAGCACCAAATAACGTTGCTGAAGAAGTAATGGCAAAGAACAAGGGTAAGGTTAAGAGCGATGATTAATATCATCTAGTATAAAATATAATTGACTTGTAATATGCGCCCCGATTTTAATCGGGGCGTTTTTTATAAAATGACGGAGGGGAAAAGGGTAGGAGCGGTTTTTTTTGAAAGATGGAAGCGCTTGTTTTCGTATTATATATTCAAATAAAATTTAATACTACCGCATATTTTGTGGAAAACCGCCGTTTTGGTAAAAAATTAAAAAATAAATCCACAAAAAAGGCGAAAAAAAACATAAAAAACTTGTCTGTTCAATTACAGCTCCTTACCTTTGCAACCCCAACGTAAAAATTGGTTTTTGACTATGTCTCAGCGAATCAGAATCAAATTACAATCATACGATCACAATCTTGTAGATAAATCTGCAGAGAAGATCGTTAAGACAGTACGTAGTACAGGTGCAGTAGTAACAGGTCCAATTCCTTTGCCTACTCACAAGAAAATTTTCACTGTATTGCGTTCACCACACGTTAATAAGAAGAGCCGTGAGCAGTTCCAGTTAGCTACGCACAAGCGTCTAATGGATATCTACACTTCTTCTTCAAGAACAGTAGATGCGTTGAGCAAATTGGATTTGCCATCTGGTGTTGAGGTTGAAATTAAAGCTTGATAATACAAGCCGCTGTCTGAAAGCAGGCAGCATTAGTTCTTACTAAATATATTATCTGCCAATCAGCTCAACACTGAGAAAGCAGCTCTGATCAAAAAAATAAATCATCAGCTTTACAATGAAGCTGGTGCATAACATATAAACAGGCCCTTCGAGGTTTGTTTACTACCGGTACTTCCCCTTCCAGTTTAATACTGGAAAACAAAGGAAAAGGTCGGTAGCAAACTAGGATTGAATCCCGCTTCATCGGTGGGATGTCCTCATAACCGAGCGGGGCATAAACCGCAAAACGATGAAAGGAATTATTGGAAAAAAAATCGGCATGACCAGCATCTTCGCCGCTGATGGTAAGCAAACAGCTTGTACCATCGTTGAAGTTGCTCCGAATACCGTAACTCAAATCAAGACGCAGGAAACTGATGGTTATTCTGCAGTACAATTAGCATTCGGCGACAAGAAAGAAAAGCACGCTACAAAAGCCGAAATCAATCACTTCGCAAAGGCTCAGACTCCAGCCAAGAAATTCGTTAAGGAATTTCGCAACTACTCAATAGAAAAGAATTTAGGTGAAACGGTAACAGTTGACATCTTCTCTGAAGGTGATACTGTTGAAGTTGTTGGAACCACAAAAGGTAAAGGTTTCCAGGGTGTTGTAAAGCGCCATGGTTTCTCTGGTGTGGGTGAAGCATCGCATGGTCAGCACGATCGTCAGCGTGCTCCAGGTTCTATCGGTGGATCTTCTTATCCTTCTCGTGTATTCAAGGGTATGAGAATGGCCGGTCGTATGGGTGGAGACCGTGTTAAAATGAAAGGTTTGAAAGTAGTTAAAATATTTTCAGAAAAGAACTATATCCTGATCAGTGGATCTGTTCCAGGTCATAACGGTTCTATCGTTTTAATTCAGAAATAATCACCCTGTTTAATTGACAGATTAATTGAAAGATCATGCAAGTAGATGTATTAGATATAAAAGGACAGAAAACCGGTAGAACGGTTGAATTACCACAGGAAATCTTTGGTATTGAACCTAATGACCACGTTATCTATCTAGCTGTTAAGCAATACTTAGCCGCTCGTCGTTCTGGAACGCACAAGGTTAAAACCCGTGCAGAAGTTCACGGTGCAAGCCGCAAGTTGCACAAGCAAAAAGGAACCGGTGGTTCTCGTAAAGGTAATATCCGTAACCCTTTATACAAGGGTGGTGGTACCATCTTTGGACCAAAACCTCACGCTTACGATTTCAAATTGAACCGTAAAGTGAAGGATTTGGCTAAGATTTCTGCCTTAAGCTACAAAGCAAAAGAAAGTGCTATCGTAGTTGTAGAAGAAATTAAAATGGATGCTCCTAAAACCAAGCAATTGGTAGACATCATGGGTAACTTGAAAGTTGCTGATAAAAAAGCACTAATTGTTTTACCTGAGTACAACGATAATCTGTACCTAAGTTCTCGTAACGTTCCAAATGTTGGCAGCACTTTGTTAGCTGACATCAACACTTACGATATCATGAATGCAGATGTATTAGTAATAACAGAGAACACTGTGAAAATCTTCAACGAAGAAGAAGCAGCAGCTTAATTTAAGTAACGTTTCAATCATACAAAATGAGACAGTCAGAAATTTTAATAAAGCCTATATTAACCGAAAAAGCAAACGCTCAGCAGGATTCGCTAAGAAAGTATGCTTTCAAGGTAAACCGTAAGGCAAACAAGTTGGAGATCAAGAAAGCTATTGAAGATTTCTATGGTGTAAACGTAGTAGATGTTAACACTGCAGTAGCTCCAGGAAAAAATAAAGCCCGTTACACAAAAGCTGGTTTTATTCAGGGTATGAAGTCTGCTTACAAGAAAGCTTATGTTACTGTAGCAGAAGGTGAAACAATTGATCTTTACGCAAATATTTAATTTATAGCAGCGGAGCTGAGAATTCCGCACAAAAAAATAAACAATGGCACTAAAAAAGTACAAACCAATCACAGCAGGAACTCGTTGGAGAATTGGAAATGCTTATGCTGAGATTACTACTAATAAGCCTGAGAAGAGCTTGTTAGAGCCTCAAAAAAGCACTGCTGGCCGTAACTCTCAGGGTCGTAGAGTTATGCGTTACATGGGTGGTGGAAACAAGCACCACTACCGTATCATAGATTTTAAGCGTAATAAAAGAGATATTGCTGCTACAGTAGTATCTGTAGAATACGATCCAAACCGTACTGCATTTATTGCATTGGTTCAATATACTGATGGTGAAAAGCGCTACATTATTGCTCCTCAAGGTATTCAGGTTGGACAGACAGTAATTGCAGGTGATGCAGTTGCTCCTGAAGTTGGAAACGCATTGGCTATGAAAAATATGCCTTTGGGTACCATCATCCACAACATTGAATTACAACCTGGACAGGGTGGTAAAATGGTAAGAAGTGCTGGTGCTTCTGCTCAGTTAGCCAATAAGGAAGAAAAATACGCTGTATTGAAAATGCCTTCTGGTGAATTGAGAAAAGTATTAATTAACTGTTACGCAACTGTTGGTGTTGTTTCTAATAGCGACCATAACCTTGAAACCGCTGGTAAAGCTGGTAAGAATCGTTGGAAGGGTATCCGTCCACGCGTAAGAGGTGTTGCGATGAACCCTGTAGATCACCCGATGGGTGGTGGTGAAGGTAGAGCTTCCGGAGGTCATCCTCGTAGCAGAACCGGTAAATACGCAAAAGGTGAGAAAACTCGTACCAGAGGAAAAGGAAGCGATAAGTTAATCATCCAGCGCAGAAACGGTAAAAAACTGGCTAAATAATTTAACCAGAAGAAATAATTAAAATAACTAATAGACCAGTAAACTCAAATAATTATGGGTCGTTCGATTAAAAAAGGTCCTTACGTAGATGCTAACCTAGAAGGTAAAGTAGTTGCGATTAACGACGGTAAAGTAAAGAGAAACGTTATCAAAACATGGAGTCGTCGCAGCACTATCACACCTGATTTTGTTGGACATACTTTCGCCGTTCATAACGGAAATAAGTTTATCCCTGTTTACGTAACAGAATTCATGGTAGGTCATAAACTAGGTGAATTTGCTCCTACCAGAAACTTTAGAGGACACGCAGGAACTAAAAAATAACTGTAAGGGTTAATCCCCATACATCAAACAAAAAAAGAAATGGAAGCAGTAGCTAAACTGAACAATTATCCAACAGGTCCGCGTAAAATGCGCCTGTTAGCCGATGTGATCCGTGGAATGGAAGTGGAAAAAGCACTTGCTATTCTGGAGCATCACCCTCAGCACAATGCCACTCCATTGGCAAAGTTGTTGAAGAGCGCTATCAGTAACTGGGAGCAAAAAAACAGCGGATCAAATGCTGCAGACAGCAGTCTGATTGTAAAGACCGTATTCGTTGACGGCGGTAGAGTATTAAAGCGTATGCGTCCTGCACCACAAGGTCGTGGCTACAAAGTACGTAAGCGCAGCAACCATGTAACATTAATCGTAGATTCTAAAAACTAATTAGTAAAACCATTATATGGGTCAGAAAGCAAATCCAATTGGTAACAGGTTAGGCATCATCCGCGGATGGGACAGTAACTGGTATGGTAGTAAGAAAGACTATGCATCCAAACTGATCGAAGATCATAAGATCCGTACCTACCTAAGTGCCCGTATCAACAAAGGTGGAATCGCAAAAATCGTTATCGAGCGTACGCTTGGTAAATTGATTGTAACTATTCATACTTCTAAGCCAGGTATTATCATCGGTAAAGGTGGTAACGAGGTTGATCGTATCAAAGAAGAATTGAAGAAGTTAACCGGTAAAGACGATGTTCAAATCAATATTTTGGAAATCCGTCGTCCTGAACTGGATGCCACTATCGTAGGAGATACAATCGCTCGTCAGATTGAAAATCGTATCAACTTCAAACGTGCTACCAAAATGGCTATCGCCTCTACTTTACGTATGGGTGCGGAAGGTATCAAGGTAAAATTAAGTGGTCGTTTGGGTGGCGCTGAAATTGCACGTAGCGAAGAATTCAAACAAGGTCGTACTCCATTACATACTTTCCGTATGGATATTGATTATGCCAATGTATTTGCTCAGACTGTATATGGTAAAATCGGTATCAAAGTATGGATCTGTAAAGGTGAAGTATTAGGAAAGCGTGAATTGAATCCAAACTTTGTTGGTGGTAAGAACGATATGAGCGACAGAAGAGAAAGATCTGGATCTGATGAAAGAAGAGGCGGAGACAGAAGAGACGATAGAAGAGGTGGTGGAAGAGGAGAACGCAGAAACTAATAAGAATTAGTAATAATCATTACTAAAGTTTTAAATAACTACGAATACATTTCGTGGACCAAAAAACTAAAAAATGTTACAGCCGAAAAGAAGCAAACATAGGAAACAGCAGAAAGGACGCATTCGCGAAGTAGCTAAGCGTGGAACTGCTATATCATTTGGATCATTTGCCTTAAAAGCATTAGAACCCATTTGGTTAACCAACCGCCAAATTGAATCTGCCCGTCAGGCCATGACTCGTGCTATGAAGCGTGAGGGTAATGTATGGATCAGAGTATTCCCTGATAAAATCATCACTCATAAGCCTGCTGAAGTGAGAATGGGTAAGGGTAAAGGTAACCCTGAATACTGGGCTGCTGTTGTTGAGCCAGGACGTATCATCTTTGAATGCGATGGCGTTTCAGAAGCTGTAGCTAAAGAAGCGATGGGTCTTGCAGCACAAAAATTACCAATCGCAACCAAGTTCATCGTAAGAAGAGATTTGCAAGCATAACCAATAAAAGAAATTGCAATGGCTAATAAAAAAACATACGAATTCAACAAAAATCTAAAGGATCTAAGTGTATCAGATCTTAGAGCTAAAATCCAGGAAGACGAACTTCGTTTGAAGAAACTGGAATTTGCTCACGCTATCTCTCCACTAGAAAATCCAATGACTATTCGTGGACTTCGTAGAGACATCGCCCGTATCAAAACGGAATTGAAGAAAAAAGAAATGGGTATTTAAACCATAAATTAAACACAATGGCTGAAAGAAATTTGCGCAAAACAAGGACAGGGATCGTTACCAGCGATAAAATGGATAAAACCATCACTGTTGCGGTTGAAAGAAAAGTAAAACACCCTATCTACGGTAAGTTCGTAAAGAAAACTACCAAATTCCATGCTCATGATGAGAAAGGAGAGTGCACCATCGGTGATGTGGTAAAGATCATGGAAACTCGTCCGCTTAGTAAAACAAAGCGTTGGAGACTGGTTGAAATTGTAGAAAAAGCGAAATAACAATATTGATTTGAGATGCTTCTACCTCTACAGGTATACGTTTCTTAAATGTAAAATTTCAAACTAAATAAAATGATTCAGCAAGAAAGCAGGTTAAATGTAGCTGACAATAGTGGCGCTAAAGAAGTACTTTGTATCAAGGTACTAGGTAACAGCGGTCAGGATTATGCTAAAATCGGCGATAAAATTGTTGTTACGGTTAAAGACGCAATTCCTGCAGGTGGTGTTAAAAAAGGAACAGTATCTAAAGCAGTTATTGTTCGTACAAAAAACAAACTCCGCAGAAAAGATGGTTCTTACATTCGTTTTGATGACAACGCAGTTGTGTTGTTGAACAACTCTGATGAACCTCGCGGTACACGTATCTTTGGACCAGTAGCAAGAGAGTTGCGTGATAAGGGTTATATGAAAATTATTTCTCTTGCTCCTGAAGTATTATAAAAAAAGCTAAAAGCTAAATAAAATGAGTACAAGATTTAAGCCCAAATTCAACATCAAGAAAGGTGATACCGTAGTGGTTATTGCCGGTGATGACAAGGATTTGAAAAAGCCTCGCACAGTATTGGAAGTGATTATCGATAAAGGTCGTGTAGTTGTAGAAGGAGTGAATATCGTAACGAAGCACACCAAGCCATCTGCTCAAAATACCAAAGGTGGTATAGTAAAAGTAGAAGCTCCAATCAACATCAGTAATGTAATGTTGTGGGATGCTAAAAAAAGCGAGCCAACCAAAGTGAAGCGTACCCGTGAGAATGGTAAATTAATACGTGTATCTAAAAAATCTGGGGAGGTAATCAAATAATGAGTACAGAGAAATATACACCGAGATTAGCAGCTAAGTACACTAAAGAAGTGATACCTGCTCTTATGAAGAAGTTTGCTTACACAACTGTAATGCAAGCTCCTAAACTAGAAAAAATCTGTATCAACCGTGGTGTAAACGGTGCAGTTACAGATAAGAAACTAGTAGACATTGCAGTAGAAGAACTAAACATGATCACTGGTCAGAAAGCGGTTCCTACTATGTCTAAGAAAGACATTTCTAACTTCAAGTTACGTAAGGGAATGCCAATTGGTGCCCGCGTTACATTAAGAGGTGAAAAAATGTATGAATTCCTTGACAGATTGGTATCTGTTGCTTTACCACGTGTACGTGATTTCAAAGGAATCAGCGACAAAGCTTTTGACGGTAGAGGTAACTATACTTTAGGTGTTACTGAACAAATCATTTTCCCTGAAATTGATATTGATAAAGTAAATAAAATCACCGGATTGGATATCACTTTTGTTACAACAGCAAACACCAATGAAGAAGCTTATGAGCTTTTGAAAGAATTGGGTATGCCGTTTAAAGGAACCAAGAAAGATTAATTAAACTCAGAACAAAAAAATTATGGCAAAAGAATCAGTAAAAGCCAGACAAAGAAAGCGCGAGAAAATGGTAGCTCAGTATGCTGAAAAGCGTGCAGCCTTAAAAGCAGCAGGCGATTATGCAGCATTGGATCTACTACCTAAGAATGCTTCTCCGGTACGTTTAAAGAACCGTTGTCAGCTTACAGGAAGACCTAAAGGATACATGCGTTATTTTGGTCTGTCAAGGGTTATTTTCCGCGACATGGCTTTGAATGGCATGATTCCAGGCGTAAAGAAAGCAAGCTGGTAATCTACTCGCTGCTAAAACAAAATTTAGAACTGATATAATAAAAATAATATGGTAACTGATCCAATAGCAGACTTCTTAACTAGAATTCGTAATGCTCAGTTGGCTGGTCATAGACTGGTTGAAATTCCTGCTTCTAATTTAAAGAAGCGTTTAACAGAAATCTTGTACGATCAGGGTTATATTCTGAAGTATAAATTCGAAGACGATAACAAGCAAGGTCTTATTAAGATTGCGCTTAAGTACGATCCTGCTACCAAACAACCAGCAATTCGCTCTTTGGAAAGAGTAAGCCGTCCAGGTTTACGTCAGTATGCTAAGCCTGCTGAAATCAAAAGAGTAATCAATGGTCTGGGAGTTGCAATCTTAAGTACTTCTAAAGGAGTATTGACAGATAAGCAAGCAAAGGCTCAGAATGTGGGTGGTGAAGTATTGTGTTACATTTCTTAATCTAATGAGTTCCGACAATTAAGCTTCTTAGTCGTGGCTGAACACGGAACATTCATAATCATAAAATAAAAATCGACTATGTCTAGAATTGGTAAACAACCAGTAGCAGTTCCAGCAGGTGTAACCATCACCGTTGATGCTGAGAACGTTTTAACAGTAAAAGGTCCTAAAGGACAATTGTCTCAGGCAATTGACAGAGACATTACTGTTGTAATTGGAGAAGGTTCAGTTACCTTCACCAGACCTACAGATCAAATTCGTCACCGCGCAATGCACGGTTTATACCGTTCTTTGGTAAACAATATGGTGAAGGGTGTAACTGAAGGATTTAAAAAAGAATTAGAGTTAGTAGGGGTAGGTTTTAAAGCTGCCAATACCGGCAACCTTTTGGATCTTTCTTTAGGTTACTCTCACAATATCATTATTGAAATTCCAAGTGAATTGAAAGTTGCCACTAGCAACGAAAAGGGTCAGAACCCTAAAGTATTTCTTGAAGGAATTGACAAGCAATTGATTGGTCAGGTTGCTGCTAAATTAAGAAGCTTGCGTAAGCCTGAACCATACAAAGGAAAAGGTGTGAAATACGCTGGTGAAATCTTAAGAAGAAAAGCAGGTAAATCAGCAGGTAAATAATTAATCAAACAATCCCCCGGCCGAATCGGAGGTTTAAAATAAAAAACAATGGGTAAATTAATTCAAAGGCAAAAAATTAGATACCGCATCCGTAAGAAGGTTGCTGGTACAGCTGTAAAGCCACGCCTTTCTGTATTCAGAAGCAATGCCGAAATCTATGCACAATTAATTGATGATGATAATGGAGTTACTATAGCTGCTGCATCTTCAAGGGATAAAGACATCGCTGCTCAGAAAGTTACCAAGATTGAAAAAGCTAAAATGGTAGGTGCTGCAGTTGCAACTAAAGCTTTGGCTCTGGGTTTAACAAATTGTGTATTTGACAGAGGTGGAAATCTATATCATGGCCGTGTGAAGTCTGTTGCAGACGGAGCAAGAGAAGGTGGTCTGGTATTCTAATTACTAACATCAATTTAATCGCTCAATAAATGTCTAAAGTAAGCGTAAATAAAGTAAAAGCGGGTGGCGACATCGAATTAAAAGATAAGGTTGTTGCTATTAACCGTGTGGTAAAAACCACAAAAGGTGGCCGTACATTCAGTTTCTCTGCACTTGTTGTAGTTGGAAACGAAAATGGTATTGTAGGACAGGGTCTTGGTAAAGCAAAAGAAGTACAGGAAGCTATTGCTAAAGGTATTGAAGATGCAAAAAAGAACCTGGTTAAAGTACCTGTAATGCACGGAACTATTCCTCACGAACAGTGGGCTAAAGATGGTGCTGCTAAGGTACTTATAAAGCCAGCTGCACACGGAGCGGGAGTTATCGCGGGTGGTAGCATGCGTTCAGTTTTGGAAAGTGCTGGTATTACCGACGTACTTGCGAAAAGCCTTGGATCTGCTAATCCTCACAACGTAGTAAAAGCTACTATTAAAGCGTTAAGCCTTTTGAGAGAACCAGTTCAGGTTGCTAAAGGACGTAACATTAAATTGAGCAAAGTTTTCAACGGATAATATTTATGAAAAAGATTAAGATCACACAAATAAAAAGCGGCATCGACAGACCAGAGCGTCAGAAGCAAACTCTTATTGCGCTTGGTTTAAAGAAGTTGAATGCCTCTAGAGAAGTAGAAGCTACTCCACAAATATTAGGTATGGTTAACAAGGTTAGCCACTTAGTGAAGGTTGAAGAAGTTGCTTAATTAAAGAATTTTTTAAGTCAGTAGTTTGGATATACCGCTTCATGCGGATATCTTTACTCCTGACTTTTATTTATTATAAACAACGCGAGGGGTGATACCCCGTAAGTTCAAAATCAAGTTAAAATGAAACTACACAATTTAAAGCCTGCTGAAGGTTCAGTAAAAAGAGAAAAGAGATTAGGTCGTGGTGAAGCATCTGGTAAAGGTGGTACATCAACCAAAGGTAACAAGGGTGGTCAGAGCCGTGCTGGTTACAAGAGCAAAATGGCTCATGAAGGTGGTCAGATGCCAATTCAGCGTAGAATTCCTAAGCGTGGATTCAAGAACAACAATAGAGTTGAATACAAAGTGTTTAATTTAGGTCAATTAGATCAGTTAGTTGAGAAATACGGTTTCACTGAAATTTCTCTTGAGAATTTATACATCAATGGTTTAATCAGCCGTACTGATAGCGTTAAGGTATTGGGTAATGGCGAACTGAAGTCTAAGCTCAGTTTCAAAATTAACGCCATCAGTGAAAAAGCAAAAACTGCTATTGAAGCTGCAGGCGGAACAGTTGAGATTATCAAATAATTAAGTTTAACGCCATTTAATTTAGTGAAGTGAAAAAACTAGTTCAGACTTTTAAGAACATTTGGACCATTGAAGAGTTACGTAATAAAATTATTGTAACCCTTGCTTTGGTGTTAACTTATCGTTTTGGTACGCATATCGTTTTACCAGGTATAGATCCGAATAAAATTGAAGCAGCTGCCAATTCAGCTAAGAGCAATGGCCTCTTGGGCATATTTGATATGTTTGCCGGTGGTGCATTTTCACAAGCTTCTATTCTTGCCTTAGGTATCATGCCTTATATTTCTGCTTCTATCTTTATGCAATTGATGACCATTCTGGTTCCGCAATTACAAAAGGTTCAGAAAGAAGGAGAGAGTGGTCGCAAAAAAATCAATCAGTGGACCAGATACTTAACAGTATTGGTTACTTTATTCCAGGCAGGTGCTTATGTTGCATACCTTAATAGCCCCGGTTATGCAGAAGCTATCTTACCAGCTTATAAGCCTTTCTTCTGGTTCTCAACCGTTGTTACATTAACTGCAGGTACTTTATTCGTGATGTGGTTAGGTGAAAGAATTCAAGACAAGGGATTAGGTAATGGTACTTCTATCATCATCATGGTTGGTATCCTTGCCCGTTTACCTCAGAGCATTATACAGGAATTTGGAGCGAAAGGTGTTAGCGGTGGCGGTGGATTATTAATCTTCCTTATTGAAATGGCTGTTTTGGTTTCAATAATCATGGGCTTAATTATCTTGGTTCAGGGTGTTAGAAAAATACCTGTTAACTATGCTAAGCAAATCATTGGTAGCAGACAATTTGGTGGAGCTCGTCAGTTTTTACCTGTAAAGGTGAACAGTGCTGGTGTTATGCCTATCATTTTTGCACAAGCAATCATGTTCTTGCCTACATTGGTTTCTTTTACCAATTTAGATTCAGCTTCTGGTATTGTAAAAATCTTTAACGATCATAGCAATGCCTGGTATATGTTGATTTACTCTGTAATGGTAATTGGGTTTACTTTCCTTTACACAGCATTAATTTTTAATCCTAAGCAGATTGCTGAGGATTTAAAACGCAATAACGGTTTTGTTCCCGGTGTTAAACCAGGACAACCTACTGCAGATTATATTGGCGCAATCATGGATAAAATTACTTTACCTGGTGCTATTTTCTTAGCATTGGTTGGTATATTACCCGGTTTTGCTCAGCGTCTGGGTGTAACGCAAGGTTTCAGTACCTTCTTTGGTGGAACTTCTTTATTGATTATGGTAGGTGTTGTTTTAGATACCCTACAGCAAATTGAAACCTATTTGTTGATGCGTCAGTATGATGGCTTAATGAATAGTGGAAGAGTTCAGGGAAGACAGGGTGTAACCAGTTCTACCATCTAGTATCAAATAAAATAACGAACTTTGTAAACCTGTTTGGCTTTGCTAAACAGGTTTACTTTTTAATAACAATGACCAGAAGAAATAAAGAGATGATTATATATAAAACGGATGCCGAAATTGCTTTGATGAAAGAAGCTGCTGTTTTGGTCAGTAAAACGCTGGCTGAAGTAGCTAAAGTATTGAAGCCAGGAATAACAACCCTTGAAATTGATAAGCTCTGTGCCAATTTTATTCAAAAACACAATGCTACTTCCTCTTTTTTAAATTACAGAGGCTATCCTTTCACCATTTGTGCTTCTGTGAATGATGTGGTTGTTCATGGATTTCCGAATGATACACCTTTGCAAAACGGTGATATTGTTTCTATTGACATGGGGGTTATATTAAATGGATGGCATGGTGATCATGCTTATACTTTTATAATGGGTAATGCAGACCCTGCAGCGATTGAGCTCGTTAAGATTACCAAAGAGTCTTTGTATAAAGGAATTGAAAAAGCAATTGTAAATAATAGAATCGGAGATATTGCTTATGCTATTCAGGAGCATACTGAAATTAAGCACGGATATGGTGTTGTAAGAGAATTGGTAGGGCATGGTTTGGGAAGAAGCTTACACGAAGATCCACAGATGCCCAATTATGGCAAAAGAGGTTCGGGTCCCAAATTGAAAGAGAATCTTGTATTGGCCATTGAGCCCATGATTAATATGGGAAGCAGAGAAGTATATACTGAGGAAGATGGTTGGACAATCAAAACTAGAGATGGAAAACCTTCTGTTCATTTTGAACACGATGTTTGTGTAAAGAGAAATAAAGCCTTAATTCTTTCTGACTATAGTATTATTGAAGCAGAAGAGAAAGCCAATCCGCATTTGAACTCCAGTTATTATTAGTATTCAAATTTTTAAATGAAAAAGCTGGTTGTAGTTGGAGGAGGAGCCGCAGGATTTTTTTGTGCTGTGAATGCAGCAAGAATGAATGCGGGGTTAGAAGTGATTCTATTAGAGAAATCATCCAAGCTGCTTTCTAAAGTAAGAATCAGTGGAGGAGGCAGATGCAATACAACACATGAATTATTTGATATTCCGGCCCTGGTAAAAAAATATCCCCGCGGAGAGCAATTTATAAAAAAAGCATTTCATCAATTTAATACCAGAGACACCATTAACTGGTTTGAAGAAAGAGGCGTAAAACTTCATGCTGAAGCTGATGGAAGAATGTTTCCTGTAACAAATCAGTCTACAACCATCATTGATTGCTTATTGCGTGAAGCTGATTTGTATAAAGTTAAAGTTAGTACAAATACAGGTGTACATTCCATTGTAAAAGAGGGCAATCAATGGAAAATTCTTACTGAGAAAAAGGAAGTGATTATTGCAGATGCAATCTGTATTGCTTGTGGTGGACTGCCCAAATTGTCTATGTTTGATTGGTTAAAAAATACAGGACATAGTATTGTAGAACCCATCCCTTCTCTATTTACTTTAAATATGCCTAAGCATCCTATTACGAGTTTAATGGGTGTTTCGGTTCCGAATGTTTCTTTAAAAGTAATCGGGTCTAAATTAAAAGAGTCCGGTCCTTTACTTATTACTCATTGGGGCTTAAGTGGTCCTGCAGTTCTTAAATTATCTGCATGGGGAGCCAGACAACTAGCTGAGCGTAACTATCATTTTGAAATAGCTGTAAACTGGTTAGGTGAAATAAATGAAACCGCTTTAAGGAGCGAATGGTCTTTTTACCGTGAGCAAATGTCTGTTCAGAAAATAGGAAATAAATCACCTTTCTCTTTACCAAATCGTTTATGGCATTTCTTATTACAGGAAGCAGGAATTGACACTGATACCAAGTGGGCTGAATTGAAATCTGTTCATCAGAATAAATTAATACAGCTATTGACAAATAATATTTATTCTATTTCAGGCAAAACCACTTTTAAAGAGGAATTTGTTACAGCAGGTGGAATAACGCTTTCTGAAATCAATCCCCAAACAATGGAAAGCAGGATTGTGCCAGATCTTTATTTTGCTGGTGAAGTGATGGATGTAGATGGTATAACAGGAGGATTTAATTTTCAGCATGCCTGGACAAGTGGTTTTATTGCAGCCAATTCCATAGCCCAAAAGTTTGCATAACTCAAAATCTTTACTTAACTTATAGCAAGAAATTATTTTCTATGCATAAAGTAAGTGATATTCTCAATCGCAAAGGTGCCCAGGTAACAGTTGTTAATCCTGATACTACCGTAATTGAAGCCCTGCGCGTTATGGCAGAAAAAAACATAGGATCGGTAGTGGTGATGGATCGTGACCGGTTTTTGGGCATACTCACCGAACGTGATTATTCAAGGAAAGTAATTTTGATGGGTAGACATTCTAGTGATACGCCAGTGAGTGAAATTATGAGTGCAGACTTTCCATCAATTGCATTGACGGATAATGTTGAACACTGCATGCAATTGATGAGTACTAGGCATATTAGGTACCTGCCAGTAATGCATAATGAGCAATTAGCTGGAATTATTAGTATGAATGATGTGGTAGCTGAGACGATTCTTAGTCAGCAACAGACTATTACACAGTTGGAAAACTATTTGCAGTCTTAATTGAATTTCTCTTAAGAAGTTTATCGGCTTTCTACTGCAATTTCTAGGCTAAAATTGCTTGCTGAATACCCTATATGCTTTCTAAAATAATTTAGAAGGGCTTTATTCATCTCCATTCATAATGACTAATTACATATTGGCTGCCCTTATTACCAGTTATCAAAGATTTTGTTAATTCCATTTCCTACATAAACAAAATGCATAATTTGTTATCCACTAAACTAATTGTATGAAAAAATACGTAATCGGCTCTGCCGTGCTTTTTTTAGGGTTAAGCACTTTAGTGCAAGCACAGCAGGTACCAACGCCACCTGCTAAACCTGCATCAGCAGATTCTTCAAAAGCACCTGCTGCTCCAAAGAAACCAACAGTTGCTGAAAAAACAAAAGGCAATAAAAAGCTGGAAGGTCTTTTTACTTTATACCAAGATACTACTACGGGTAGTTTACAGATGTATGTAAGAAAAGACCAATTGGAAAAAGAGTTTATTTATCAAAGCTTTTCCATTAGTGGGCCAACCACTTTGTTTCTTAATCAGAGCATGCACAGGAATACTGCAGTATATAAAATTAAAAAAGCCTTTGATAAATTGGAGTTCTCTGAAGTGAACACCAATTTTTATTATGACCCCAAAAATGCGGTGAGTAAGACAGCTGAAGTTGATAAGCCGGAAGCAGTTTTTTTTAATGATAAATTCAGTATTGAAGATGAGAATGGATACCTGATTAGTGTAGACGGTCTTTTTTTAAGTGAAAAAATGGATCCGGTGAAACCTCAGATGGCACCAAGCCCTATGGCTATGTTCATGTTTAATCTCGGCGGTTTAAATCCTACCAAATCAAAATATGCCGACATACGTTCCTATCCGAATAATACAGACGTAGTAGTGGATTTATCTTATGACAATCCCTCTACATTGGCTAGCGGAGGACCTGATATTGTTGATCCCAGATATGTTCGCGTGAGAATGCAGCATAGTTTTCTTGAAATGCCTAAAAATGATTTCAGGGCAAGAAGAGATGATCCGCGTGTTGGATATTTTATGCAGCAAAGAACCAATATGACCAGTGTAAGTGCTGTTCCTTACAAGGATATGATTAACAGATGGTTTTTGAAAAAGAAAGATCCTTCTGCTGCATTAAGTGAGCCTGTTGAACCAATTGTATTCTGGGTAGAAAATACCACACCTGTTGAATACAGACAGATTATTGTTGATGCAGGTTTAAAATGGAATGAAGCATTTGAAAAAGCAGGATTTAAAAATGCCGTTCAAATGAAAATTATGCCTGATGATGCCAAATGGGATCCGGCTGATATTCGTTACAATGTAATCAGATGGGTTGCTTCTGCGCAACCTTCATATGGTGCTATTGGACCTAGTTTCGTTAATCCAAGAACAGGACAGATATTAGGCTCAGATATTACAGTTGAATGGTATTCTGGTAGTGCAACTCCCATTCAGGATGAATTGTTCAATGGACCTTCTATGCCTCAGTTGATTTTCCCTGGTATGGAACATCAGCATGCATTTAATTGCAATATTGGTGCTGAATTAAAAATGCAGTATTCAGCTGGATTAACAACACTGGAAACTACCAATGCAAGTCCGGAAGAAATTAAGGCAATGCACGAACAGTTTTTAATTTATTTGATCATGCATGAAATGGGTCATACTCTTGGACTGAACCATAATATGAAAAGCAGTCAGATGCTTTCGCCTGCTGAAGTTCACAACATATCTATAACCCGTAAGATTGGATTGATTGGATCTGTAATGGATTATCCGGCAATTAATATTTCTTTAGACAGAACCAAACAGGGTGACTATTATACTACTAAAGCAGGCCCTTACGATATTTGGGCTATTGAATATGGGTATACTCCTTTTATTTCTGAAGCTGAAGAGGAAGTGATGCTAAGCAAGATTTTATCTAGAAGCAATGATCCAAAATTGGCATTTGGAAACGACGGGGATGATATGCGTGCGCCTGGTAAAGCAATTGATCCGAGAGTGAACGTAAATGATATGAGTAATGATGCTATTACTTATGCAGAAGAACGTTTTAAACTGGTAAACAATGTAATGAATAAGCTGGTACAGAAATATACCAAGCCCGGGCAGTCTTTTGCAGAATTAAGATCAAGATATAGTATGTTACAGGGACAACGTAGCGGACAGATAAATGCTGTGAGCCGTTATATTGGCGGTGTATACATTGATAGAAGTTTCCCAGAGCAGAACTCAGGCAATAAGCCCTATACTCCAACACCGTTTGCTACCCAAAAGAGAGCAATGGAAGTGTTAACTAAATATGTATTTGCTCCTAATGCATTTGAAGCAGATACACAAGTGTTTCCTTACTTGCAAATGCAGCGTCGCGGATTTAATCAGCCAGGAAATGGGGAAGATTTTAAAGTAACCAGCAATTTCCTAGGCTTGCAGGTTAATGGCGCATTGGCGCATATTCTGAATCCTGTCACTTTACAGAGAATCAACAATACTCGCTTGTATGGAAATGAATATGGTGTTGTGGATGTGATGGGTGATTTGGTAAAAGGAATATTTGATGCAGATATCAATACCAACGTAAATATGTACCGCCGTTATTTACAAATTAGTTTTGTAAAAGGTGCTGCTGGTTTAATTGCACCTGCTTCACCATTAGACGAGGTATCTAAATCTGCTGCCTTGTATACCTTAAGAAAACTAAAAACCAAATTGTCGGCTGCGGTTTCTCCTAATGAAGATACCAAGGCACACAGAACACATTTGATTTTCCTATTGGATAAAGCGTTGAAAGCAGATTAATTAGATTCAAGTATAATTTTATCACTGTTTAATTGAAATAGGCTTTTTATAAGCAGAAATGAAAAACCGTCCCAAAGAATTGGGACGGTTTTTTTATATTAAAATGTTGTGTCGGAAATTTTGAAATTGGGTATTGTAAATGTTGAAATCACTTATCGGTTATTTTGTACTAAACAAATGAATGAATACATTTTGGTTAGTGGTTTTTCGGAACTGATTTCTTTGTAGATGATTTAAGTAAGGTTTTATTTTCTTTATATCTCAAATCGGGGGTGCCATCTGCCTTTCTTGGACCTGTTGCTTCTGCTTTAAATTTTTCTTTATTGGCTTTATAGCGCATGTTTGGTGTTCCATCTGATTTACTTGGATGTATCACCTGACTATTTTTACCGGCAGGAGTTATATTTTTCTGAAATTCCTGAATTTTTTTAATATCTGCTGGATTCTGATGGTTACCCTTTTGAGCATTGGCCTGCCCAATAAAACAGGATAAAAGAAAAATGGACAATAAAGATTTTAGCATATGATTATAGGTTAGTTTGACCAACAAATTACATATTCTGATGTAAAATCTTCCTCTGAATTACATCTTCTTTTAGTACGAAATCTACTGCTGATTTAAAATCTTCGGGGATACGTCTGCGCAACTCTGGCTTCTTTCTTTTCTAGATTGTTGCTGGGGCTTTTATATCCAGGTGAACCAATCTTTTCGGCAGCACCTCCAGGCCCTGCTCTATATTTTGCTTCAGGGTTGGTATTGTTGGTGGTATTTTCAATAAACTGCATTCTTCTTCTGATGCGATCTAGGTTTTCTTTGTTTTTCTTCGCTTTTTCTTCATCAGTTAGGACAGGGCCGGTATTTTTTTCTTTTTTGCCCATTGCCATTGCTTTAGCTCTTTCTGCCTTCTTGGCCATTAATTGTGCTTCAATAGCTTTTTTTTGTGCACGTAGTGCCCGCTCAACCCTTGGGTCATGGGATTGCGCAACTAAAGATCCCCCCCAAATAGCCCCTACAATTAGGATGTATGCGTGGATTTTCATCAGATTTTGGTCTTTATAATGCTAATCTAACGATTTATTTACATTTATGCAATAGTATACTGGGAAATAATAGCCTAATTAAACTGGAATTTAACAATAATTGTTACCTTTGCCCCCCGATTAAAACCATCGGGTTATTGTATGATTTTATTTAATAAACAACTAAACGCAGATGCTCAGGAGAGCGCAGCCGCTTCAGAAGCCGCGAACGTTCCTACTGCGACAACAAAAGCACCTGAAGTAGTAGAAACTGCTCATGACGATTTTGACTGGAGCATTGACAAAAGAAATGTTAGTCATTATGCTGCAACTGAGCGTGAAAAGTACGACAAAGTATACGACAATACTTTCGTGCAAATTGAAGACGGCGAAATCATTAAAGGTTCTGTTGTTGCACTAACTAAAACAGATGTTGTTGTAAACATTGGTTTTAAAAGTGATGGTCTTGTTTCTTTGAACGAATTCCGCGATTTACAAGGCTTAGCTGTAGGTGATGAAGTGGAAGTAATGGTAGTAGAAAAAGAAGACCGTTCCGGTAACCTTCATTTGAGCCGTAAGTCTGCAAGAATTTTCCGTGCATGGGAAAGAATTGTGGAAGTACACAAAACCGGTGAAGTTGTAACAGGAACCGTTACCAGCAAAACCAAAGGTGGATTGATCGTTGATGTATTTGGTATGGAAACTTTCTTGCCAGGTTCTCAGATTGATGTGAAGCCAGTTACTGATTACGATCAGTTTGTTGGTAAAACAATGGAGTTTAAAGTAGTAAAGATTAACGAAACCATCAAGAATGCCGTTGTATCTCACAAAGCATTGATTGAAAGTGATATTGAAGCACAACGTGCTGAAATCATGAGTAAACTTGAAAAAGGTCAGGTATTAGAAGGTATTGTTAAGAACATCACTGACTTCGGTGCATTCATGGACTTAGGTGGATTGGATGGTTTACTATATATCACCGATATTTCATGGGGTAGAATTTCTCACCCTAGCGAAGTGGTGAAAATGGATCAGAAACTACAAGTGGTTGTTTTAGACTTTGATGATGACAAGAAGCGTATCAGCTTAGGTCTTAAGCAATTGACTCCACATCCATGGGATGTATTACCTGAAGGATTAGCTGAAGGTTCTGTAGTTAAAGGTAAAGTTGTAAATATTGAAGATTACGGTGCATTCCTTGAAATTCAACCTGGTGTTGAAGGATTGGTTCACGTTTCTGAAATTACTTGGGCAAATACCCCAATTAATGCTAAAGAATTCTTCAAATTAGGTGATGAGCACGAAGCTAAAGTGGTTACTTTAGATAAAGATGCCCGTAAGATGAGCTTGAGCATTAAGCAAATGACTCAGGATCCTTGGAATACCATTGAAAACAAATATCCAGAGAACAGCAAGCACAAAGGTTTGGTGAAAAACATCACTCCTTACGGTGTATTTGTAGAGTTGGAGCCAGGAATTGGTGGAATGATTCATATCAGCGATTTAAGCTGGTTGAAGCGTTTCAATCACCCAACTGACTATACAAAAGTTGCTGATCAAATAGACGTTATTATCCTTAGCATTGACAAGGAAAACCGTAAACTTCAGTTAGGACACAAACAGTTGGAAGAAGATCCTTGGAATTCTTTAGAGGAAACTTTTGCCATCGGTTCTACCCATGAAGGAACAGTTACCCGTAAAGATGACAAAGGTGCGTTGGTTCAATTACAGTATGGTTTAGAAGGTTTTGCACCTAATCGTCACCTGAATAAGGAAGATGGTACTCAGGTTAAAGCTGACGAAACCGCTCAGTTTGTAGTAATTGAATTTGACCGTAACGAGAAGCGCATCGTTCTTAGTCATGCTCGTATTTGGGAACAGCATATAGCTGAAGAAAAAGAAGCAGCTAAGAAAGAAGCAAAAGCTGAATCTGATAACACCAAGAAAGCCGTTAAGAACATCCAGGCTAAAGTAGAAAAAGCTACTTTGGGTGACTTAGGCGCATTGGCTGAAATCAAGGCAAAATTGCAGGAAGGAGAGGGTGATAGCAAATAATATCACCTAAAGTTGTAATACAAAAAGGCTGTCCGGTTTAAAAGCTGGATGGCCTTTTTAGCTATTAATTAACGGCTACTATCCCAATTTGCAAAAAACCCTTCTTAAATTGCCATTTTATACGTAATTTCGCCAACTTCTATGGGTAGAATTGTAACTGTTTTATTGCTAACTGTCTTTTTGGGAACTGCTTGTACTACCAAATTTGCTAAGATAATGAAGAGCAAAGATTACGAGTATAAGTACAAAATGGCTGAGCAGTATTATGCCAACAAAAAGTACCCTGAAGCTTTAAGGCTCTTTGAAGATATTTTCCCTTATTTAAAAGGATCTCAGCGATACGAAGACATGTACTACAAGTACGCGTACTCTTATTTCTACATCAAGGATTATTTAAATGCGGAAAATATGTTTAAAAGCTTTGTAGAAAATTTTCCTGCAAGCACAAGAACACAGGACTGCGAATATATGCGGGCATACTGTTATTTCAAGCAATCGCCCAAGGTAGAATTGGATCAGACCAATACCACCAAAACGATGGGTTTGATGCAAGCATTTATTAGTACCCATCCTACTTCGCCAAGGGTAAAAGAGGCTACAGAGATTATTGATTTATGCAGAGAGAAGTTAGAGCGCAAGGAATTCTTGAGTGCTGAATTGTATTATAACTTAGGATTCTACAAAGCTGCTGCTATTGCTTTCAGCAACGTGGCTGATAACTTTCCTGATTCAAAAAAATCAGATGAATACAAGGTACTCATGATTAAGGCTTACTTTAAGTATGCTGAAATGAGTTACGAGGAAAAGCAAAAAGAGCGTTACGAAAAAGTGTTGTCTGAATGTAATGAGTTCGCGGAAAGATTTAACGACAGCAAATATCTAGAGGAAGTAAACAAGTATAAAACACAAACCCTTAACATACTTAAAAAAACGGGAAAAAATGAGTAAACTAAGAAGGCAGATGAGTGCCAATACCGCTAGTGTGGTAGAAACCAAAAGCCTGATCTCCATAAAAGAGAAAACAGGTAATCTGTATGAATCTATTGCAATCATCGCAAGAAGAGCCAATCAGATTAATATTTCCCTTCGCGAAGAATTACACAACAAGTTGGAAGAGTTTGCCAGCCACACCGACAGTTTGGAAGAAATTCATGAGAACAAAGAGCAGATTGAAATTTCTCGTGCTTACGAGAAAATGCCTAATCCAGCAATTTTAGCTACAACAGAATTTATGGAAGGAAAAGTTTACCACAGGAAAAATCTAGATACAGATTTATTCAGATAAGCTATTTCTCTTTTCTAATTAGCTAATTCTTTCTAAAATGATTTAAACGACAGTATTTTACTGTCGTTTTTTGTTACTTTTAGTTTCCGTTCAATTTTACCTTATCATGCATTTTATACGTATTTCAATTCTGTTTATTACCCTGTTTGCTATACCCAATTTGGGGGATGCACAGGAGTTAAAAGCGAAAGTTACCGTTATGGCTGCAAGGGTAGCAACAACTGTTGACAGAAAGATATTCACTACCCTGCAAACGCAGTTGAATAATTTCATGAATAACAGAAAATGGACGAGCGATGTATTTAAGGAAAACGAAAAAATAGAATGCAGTTTTATAATCAATATTGAATCTGCAGTTGAACCAAATATCTATAAAGCATCTTTAACCATTCAGGCTGCTAGGCCTGTATTCAATGCATCCTATCAGGCTGCACTGGTTAATTTTATAGATCAGGAACTCTTGTTTAAATATGTAGAATTTCAGCCTGTAGAATTCAATGAAAACCGGGTACAGGGAACAGATGCAGGAGTAGCCAATTTAACCGCGGTGTTGGCTTACTATGCTTACATGATTATTGGACTCGATTATGATTCCTTCTCTCCTAAAAGCGGAGAAACTTTTTTTAGAAAGGCACAGAATATAGTAAACAATGCACCTGAAGGAAGCAAGATAGCAGGGTGGAGAATGTTTGATGGATTACGAAACCGATATTGGCTGAACGAGAATTTGATTAATACTAAATTCAACATCATTCACGATGTTATTTATACTTACTACAGAGCGGGATTAGATAAGTTAATTGAGAATGAAAATGAGGCAAGGGCAAATATTTTGCAAGCCCTTATTCAACTGAATGCCTTGAATAAGGAGAATCCGAATAGTATGATTCTGCAATTCTTTATGCAGGGTAAAACAGCAGAATTGATTGGTATATTTAAGAAAGGAACTTTTGAAGAAAAGCAAAAGGCTGTTGAATTGTTATCGTTGCTGGATATTCCCAACGCCAATAAATATAAAGAGGAGTTGAAGTGAGAAAACTATTTTATTCGCTGATTGTTCTTTTGGCAATAGCCTGCGGAGGAGAGAAGGTACCTTCAAATATCCTATCTGTGAATGAAATGAGTAAAATCATGTGGGATATGATGAAGATGGATGAGTATTATCTTCGCATTACAGCAAAAGATACACTCAATCTTAGAATAAAAGAGAATATCCGTTTATATGAGCAGGTTTTTAATAGTTATGGTATAGAAAGAAAAAAATTTTATGATAGCTATCATTATTATGAAGCACATCCAAAACAGTTTAAAATACTGATTGATTCAATTGATGTTATTGCAGGAAGGGAAAGAAATCTGATTAATCAAAAATCACAATCCAAATAAGAATGAATAAGGTTTATAAAGATGCATTCGAAGCAACTGCAGATATATCAAATGGCGCAGTGATCATGTTGGGTGGATTTGGTTTAAACGGGATACCTGAAAACAGTATTGCGGCTTTGGTTGCTCATAAAGTTCAGGGACTTACCTGTATCTCCAATAATGCCGGTGTTGACGATTTTGGTTTAGGCTTACTATTGCAAACACGTCAGATTAAAAAAATGATCAGCAGTTATGTGGGTGAAAATGCTTTATTTGAAAAGCAACTCTTAAATGGTGAGCTCGAAGTAGACCTTGTTCCTCAGGGTACATTGGCAACAGGAATACAAATGGCTGCAATGGGTATTCCTGCTTATTTTACTCCTGCTGGTTATGGTACTGAAATAGCTATTGGTAAGGAGGTTAGGGAATTTGACGGTAAAATGTATTTGATGGAAAAAGCCATTCATGCAGACTTTGCCATTGTAAAAGCATGGAAAGGAGATAAAGCAGGCAATCTAGTTTTTAGAAAAGCAACCAGAAATTTTTCTACCTCAATGGCCAAAGCAGGGAATATCACCATTGCTGAAGTAGAACATTTGGTTGAACCCGGAGAAATTGATCCGGATGAAGTTGATGTAGCAGGTGTATATGTACACCGTATTTTCCAGGGTAAAAATTATGAAAAAAGAATAGAAAGAAAAACTACCCGCATTTAATCAATTTTATAAAAACTAACGAGCACTATGGCTTTAGATAAATTTGGAATTGCCAAGCGCATTGCACAGGAATTAAAAGATGGAATGTATGTGAATCTGGGTATAGGTATCCCGACTTTAGTAGCTAATTATATTCCTTCTGACATTTCTGTTGTATTTCAGAGTGAAAACGGCATATTGGGAATGGGCCCTTATCCTGACGAAGCTTCCATTGATGCAGACTTAATTAATGCGGGTAAGGAAACGGTAACCGTTATTCCCGGTGGAGCATTTTTTGATAGCGCAGAAAGTTTTGGAATGATTAGAGCCGGGAAAATAGATCTGACTGTATTGGGAGCAATGGAAGTGAGTGAAAGCGGAGATATTGCCAACTGGAAGATACCAGGTAAAATGGTAAAAGGAATGGGAGGGGCCATGGACCTTGTAGCCAGTGCTAAAAATATTATTGTAGCAATGATGCATACCAATCCAAAGGGAGAAAGTAAATTGCTACCTACTTGCAGTCTACCGTTGACCGGGGTTTCCTGCGTTAAAAAAATTGTGACTGATTTGGCTGTTCTCTCTGTGACCCCGGAGGGATTTTTCTTGCTTGAGCGGGCACCGGGCGTTTCCATAGAAGAAATTAAATCAAAAACGCTGGGTAAACTGATTGTTCCGGATTCTGTTCCTGAAATGCAGATTTCCTAAAACCTTTTTCTCGGTTTTTTGTTGAACATCATATATATATTTTCACTTTAAAATCAATCATAATGAGTATTCAAGTAGGACAGAAAGCTCCATCATTCTCTCTTTTTAATACTGAAAAACAAAAAGTTAGTCTGGAAGAGTTAAAAGGTAAGCCAGTAGTATTATTGTTTTTTCCTTTGGCATTTACAGGGGTATGTACTGCAGAACTTTGTAACGTAAGAGATAATATCGGATTGTACAACAATACCAATGCTCAGGTATTTGGCATTTCAGTTGATTCACTGTTTACCCTTGATAAATTCAGCAAAGAGCAAAACCTGAACTTCCCTTTGTTAAGTGATTTTAATAAGGAAGCTGCAAAAGCATACGGTGTATTGTATGAAACATTCCCTGCCTTTGAAATGTTGGGTGTTAGTAAGCGTGCAGCATTTGTCATTGACGCAGAAGGAACCGTAAAATATGCTGAAGTTTGTCCTACACCTGGTGATCTTCCCAGCTTTGAAGCTATTCAGACAACATTAGCATCTTTATAATAAAAATATATCTAGGGCATTGTTTTTCAATTGTTTGGAGAACAATGCCTTCTTGTTTTTTGGAGAAACCCCAATTTCTGCTTATTTTCATAGCTGAAACGATTGGATGAAGATTTTTTACAAAGCAATTGTTGGGGTTGTTTTATTGATTTGCACCACTGTTCTGGTTGCGAACGACCATGGTTTTAATTACAGCACAGTAAGTACTGTTGATACAAAAATTCAGCGATTTTATCCCAACCCTGCCACACAGTTTATTCATTTTGACTTAGATCCTTCAGTAGATAAATCCTACAGTATTGAAATTTATAATTTCATGGGCCGTAAAATGAATGCACAACGTGTTACGTCCAATAAAGTAACCATCTATTTTGATGATAATTATTTTAGAGGGTTATACATTTATCAGTTAAAAGATCGCAGCGGCAGAATTGTGGAATCCGGTAAATTTCAGGTAGCCCGCTAGAATTACTTTTCTATTTCTTGTTGATTATCTGTCGCAAACTTCTACAATCAGGAATTTAAGGTAATTGGTGTTTTCCATTCCCCATACAATTGGATGGTCGCTTGCTTGTGCTTGAAAAGTAACCTGTTTTAATCTCTTCTTTGCGTCTTTTGCTGCAGCATGAATGGTTTCCAGAAACAATTGTGGATGTACCAGATTCGTACAACTTGATGTAACCAGAAAGCCTCCGTTTCTGATCAGTTTCATTCCCCTTAGATTTATTTCCTTGTATCCATTCACAGCATTTTGTATACTATCTCTGCTCTTCGTAAATGCAGGTGGGTCAAGCATCACTACGTCGTAACAAGGTCCGTTTTTACCCCAGTCTTTCAGCACATCAAAAGCATTCATTGCTTTGAATTCAACAATTTTTTCCAGACCGTTTAAAGCTGCATTTTTATTCGCCTGAATTACTGCCTGTTCAGAAATATCAATACCCAGTACAGATTTTGCTCCGTAGTATGCTGCATGAATTTCAAAAGTACCGGTGTAGGTAAATGCACCCATTACTTCAGCTCCCTTTACTATATGCTGAATGGCTCTTCTATTGTCTTGCTGATCTAAAAAATACCCTGTTTTTTGTCCATTCTCAATATCTACATGAAAGCGTAGCCCGTTTTCATTGATGATGATATTGGTATCGAATGGCGTTGATAAAAAACCTTTCAGTTGCGGTAATCCTTCCAGATTTCTGACTGGCACATCGTTTCTTTCATAAATACCTTTGGGGTTAAAAATGCGCTCCAATGCCTTAACAATGGCAGGTTTCCATATATCCATTCCCAATGAGAGTGTCTGAATGACAAAGTAATCATTGAATTTGTCAATAATTAAGGCCGGAAGCTGATCTGCCTCTCCAAATACCAGCCGGCAGTTTTCGGTATACCCTGTTTTCTGGCGGTATTGCCATGCTTTGAGTATTTGCTGATGGAAAAAATCTTCATTGATTTCAACCGGTCTCCTGCTCAAAAGCCGAATGATAATTTGTGATTTTGGGTTAATATAGCCGACACCGGCAATTTTTCCATCCGCAAATCGAACTTCAACAATATCCCCAGGAGTAGTTTCCCCGGCAATCCTGTCAATTTCATTGGCATAAATCCAGGGGTGGCCATTGGCTATTCTTGGGGCTATCTTCTTTTTCAGGTATACCTTTGTCATCTGGCAAATATAAGCAGGCTATAACTGTCATTTTTTCCCTTTTCTTTGCGTGGCAAAATTATTGCCTATATAGGCTAGCAAATAAAATATACTATGGAAGAGCAAGAATTGCAGAATAATGCTGAAACAACCGAAAAAACAGCAGAAATGAACATTAATGCTGACGAAAATGCAGCCGGCACGTCAAATTTGAACGAACCTGTTGCGGAAGAGTCTGTTGTAGCAAAACTAGAGGCAGAATTGGCGGACCAGAAGGACAAATACCTTCGTTTAATGGCTGAATTTGACAATTTCAGAAGAAGAACTGCAAAAGAACGGTTAGAGTTGATTCAAACTGCAGGAAAAGATGTTATTGTATCCTTGCTGGATGTTTTGGACGATTGCGACAGGGCAGAAAAACAACTGCAGGGAACAGAAGATATTGCAGCTCAGAAAGAAGGAGTGATGCTTGTATTTAATAAGCTCAGAAATAATTTGCAGCAGAAAGGGGTGAAAGTAATGGAAACGATTAATACCGACTTTGATGTGGAGAAACACGAAGCTATTACGGAAATTCCTGCTCCAACAGAAGAACTAAAAGGAAAAGTAATTGATGAAGTAACCAAAGGTTATTTTTTAAACGATAAAATTATCCGCTTTGCAAAAGTGGTGGTAGGGAAATAATCCAATTTATTATTTATGTCTAAAAGAGATTTTTACGAAATATTGGGCGTGTCTAAGTCTGCAACTGCAGATGAAATAAAAAAAGCATACCGTAAGGTAGCTATGCAATTTCATCCGGACAGAAATCCAGGAGACAAAGCAGCTGAAGAAAAATTTAAAGAAGCTGCTGAAGCTTATGAGATATTAAGTGATGCCGATAAGAAAGCCAAGTATGATCGTTTTGGACATGCTGCATTTGGTCCCGGAACAGGAGGAGGCAATTATGGCGGTGGTGCAGGCATGAATATGGATGATATTTTCAGTCAGTTCGGTGACATATTTGGTGAAGATATGTTTGGTAGTTTCTTCGGAGGAGGTGGAAGACAGAGAGGGGGAGGTAGACAAAGAGGAACCCGTGGATCTAATTTGAGAATCAAATTAAAGCTGAATTACGAAGAAATTGCAAAGGGAGTTACCAAGAACGTTAAAGTAAAAAAACATGTTCTCTGCAATACCTGTGCGGGTAGTGGGGCTAAAGATAAAAACAGTACACAATCTTGTTCTACCTGTGGTGGTTCCGGCCAGGTTCGTAAAGTTACCAGTACTTTCCTAGGTCAAATGCAAACTGTTTCTACTTGTCCCAGCTGTAATGGAGAAGGTACAACCATCACTGCTAAATGCGGAAGCTGTAAAGGAGATGGGCGCGTTTATGGAGAAGAAACCATCAGCATTGATATTCCGGCAGGTGTTCAGGAAGGAATGCAGTTGAGCATGAGTGGAAAAGGGAATGCTGGCGAACGTGGTGGCGCTCCCGGAGATTTAATTATACAGATAGAGGAAGAGTCTCATGAGGAACTGCACAGAGATGGGTTGAATGTGGCTTATGACTTGCATATTTCTTTCCCTGATGCTGTTTTTGGTACCCAGGTTGAAGTGCCAACAATTGATGGTCGTGCCAAGATAAAAATTCCTGCAGGCACACAGAGTGGTAAAATATTTCGCTTAAAAGGAAAAGGTTTTCCCGAAGTGCAGGGTTACCATCGCGGTGATCAGTTAATTAACGTAAATGTATGGACGCCGCAGAGTTTGAGTGCCGAAGAAAAACAAGTATTGGAAAAATTCAGTAGCAGCAGTAACTTCAAACCTAATCCTTCAAAGGGCGAAAAAAGTTTCTTTGACAGAGTAAAAGAAGCGTTTAGCTAGTAGTTGATAGTGAAATAATGTAAAAGTCCTGTGAGTGGTTTATTCCTTGCGGGACTTTTTTCTTTTAGCGGGATTATATATTTTATCTGCTTTCTGAATAAGCAAGCTTAATTCATTCTGTAAAGTGTTCTGAGGATTACACGAAGCATTGGCTAAAGAAATCAATTCATTATATGAATATGCTTTCAGAAATTTAGATTTACGCAATAGGCCTGCAAAAGCAGCAATAGTGATTGTTCTTCTACTGGCAGAATCTATCAACTGTATGGGAATGTATTCATTATTTAATTGCCATGTTTGTACTTGTACAGATGGATTGATAACAGACTCGTATGTTAAATGAATTTTGGCAAATTCCTGATTGCTTGAATGGGAAACGGGTTCTATTTCGAATAGAGCAAGTGAAACATGTCCACTCCCAATTTCACCACCGAGCAATGTTGCTGAACTATCTGAAACAGCATCTTTTTTATTATCAAACCCAATTAATCTATATGCATTTACAACCTCTTTATTAAATGCAATATTTAGTGTGGTATTCTTTGCAACAGAAAAAAGCGTAGTAGTAAATTCTCTGACCAATACTTTTTCAGCTTCACCTATCTGATCAATATAGGCAAAATTTCCGTTTCCTTTTTTGGAAAGGGTTTCCAGCTTACTGTCTTTATAGTTGCCCATTCCTACCCCCAAACAGGTTAAACTGATTCCATATTCCCTGTAGCTTGCAATGAGGTCTTCTAATTCTTTTTCAGTTCTTTGTCCTATATTGAAATCTCCATCAGTTGCTAAAATTACACGGTTATTTCCTCCATTAATAAAACTACCTTTTGCCAGATTGTATGCTACCTTGATGGCGTTTTCACCGGGCGTATCGCCATTGGCACTTAATGAATCAATCACTTCATTAATAATCTTTTTTTCAGCACCACTGGTTGGATATAATTCAATAGCTACGTTTCCTCCATAGGTTACTATGCTGATAGTATCAATATTTCTAAGATTGGCTGTAAGTATTTTAAATGCTGATTGTATTAATGGTAGCCGATTAGGATGGTCCATTGAACCGGAAACATCTATCAAAAAAACAAGATTACTCGGTGGAATTTTGTCCAGATTTAACCGCGGAGCGAAGGCTTTGGTTAAAAGCAGTTTATTATTATTGTTCCATGGACAATCTGTAATCAGCGATTCCAATGTGAACAATGAGCTTGTATTTTTATTGGGGTAATCAAAAGAAAAATAATTCAGCATTTCTTCTGTTCTTATGGCGTCAAGTGGAACACTCATTTCATTGGAAATAAACCTCCTGATATTACTGTAAGCAGCCTTATCAATATTTAATGAGAAGCCTGTCTGAGGATATTGGATGGTTTTAATAAAGCCGTTTTCTATAAGCCCACTGTAACTTTCTCCCATACTTGCAAATTGTATGGTCTCTGCTGGTTTTAAATCTGTAATAACAGAAGCAAGATTCTTTTGATAAAGTCTGGCTGTGCTGGGCAGCATTTCAAGTGTAATCTGTTGAAATATATTGGTATGAATGTGTAAGCTGGTTGTTTCATAACCCTGCAGGGATAAAAATATGCTGTCTTCTGATTTGGTTAATGGGATACCAAAGTCTCCGTCTTTACCACTGTAAAAAGGGATTAATCCCCTTGATTTTACTTGAATGGAAACACCTTCAAGTTTTCTTCCTCTTCGGTCTTTTATTTGCCCCCTTAAATAATACTGTGCATAGCTATCTGTAGTGAAAAGTAGTAATAGTAGTATGGGAAATACCTGTTTCATTTCCTACAAATTAAGCAATCCTGCTGATGCCAGCCTGTAAGATATTATTGGCTTTCTTTCAGCTGATAAATTTCTTTGAGGTTTCTTCCAAATCCATCATAGTCAAGCCCATATCCTAAAACAAATCGGTTGGGAATACTAAAACAGCAGTAATCAATCTGCACAGGGTAGACGGTTGCATCCGGTTTATGCAATAATACAGCCATTTTTACGGAAGCAGGTTGCTGATGATATAACTGGGGAATAAACTCGTGCATGGTTTTACCTGTATCAATAATATCTTCTAGCAAAATCAGGTGACGATCTCTGATATCTGTATCCAGACCTATAGCAGTAATGACATTGCCGGTAGATTTAGTTCCTTTATAGGAAGCTAGTTTTATAAAACAAATTTCGGCTTCAATCGTAATTTGTTTGAACAAATCTGCTGCAAACATGAATGACCCGTTAAGTACACCAATAAACAAAGGTTTTTTGCCATCATAATCCTTGCTGATTTGCTTCCCCAATTCACTAACTTTTTCCTGAATTAAAGATTCTGCTAAATAGGGCTCAAATTTTTTGTTGAAAAGCTGAATATCAGACATGGTTATTTTCTGTTTGGAGTTGACTTACTGGTAAGGGGCATTTTTAGAAAAACCTTTGTGCCCGGAACCGGGATAGCAGTTTTATTTAAATGGTTATTGTACTGCAATATATTTTCCAGTCTAACCCCGTTTAATTGAGCTATTTCAAATAGCGATTCTCCCGCTTGGGCAATATGAAATTCCTGTTCTCCTTTTTTGGGCTTCTTCTCCAAATAAATTAACTGATCTTCTGAAATAATATCCGTTGTTTCTTCCAATTCGTTGTATTGTAGAATTTTTGCCAATGATATATTATGCTGGTTGGCTATAGCAAGTAAAGACCTTCCTGCTTTAACAACAATAACATTGGTATTATTGATTGTGAAAACAGATTCCGGGAAATTGTAATTTCTGTATTTGGCTTTTGTACTGCTTTGTTTTTGCTCAGCAGGAATAAATGTTTCAGAAGAAGGTTCATTGTCTGTTTCCTGTACCTGTGTTTTGGTAATTGTTTCTTTTTTTGAAGCTTCGGATTGTGCTGTAACAACCTCTGTATTATTTTCAAAAGATTTTGGATTATTCATTCTGGCCAATGCAATGGTATTATACTGGTCCAGCTGATAGTCTTTTACTACTTTCAATAATTTCTGAGCGTATGTAGGAGCAGTGGCATAGCCAGCTTTCTTTAATCCCTTTGCCCAGCCTTCAGTATCCGTTGGACTTAGTTTAAAAAGGAATTGATAATGAGCTCTTGTTCTTAAAAAATCGGAGTGGTCTTTGAAAGAAGAAATAGGATTATCGTATACCCTGAAACATTCTCCCCTTGCATCGTCGTCGTGATAGGTTTTTGCACCAGTCCATTCCGCTTTACATTTAATTCCGAAATGATTGTTGGATCTTTTCACCAGGTCACTTTCACCAGATTGTGATTCCAATACTGCCTGTGCCAAAGTAATGGCAGCCGGCACACCAGAGCGAATCATTTCTTCGATGGCAATTTCCTTGTATTGTTCTATATAGGCGATGGTTTTGCTATTCTGTGCATGTACCTGCACAAAACATACAAATCCGATCAGACTAAAAAACCATTTCATCATTTTTTTTCTTTTTTATGATGCTAATCCCATCTCTTACGGAAAGCATCACTTGTTCTGTTCTGGAATCATTCTGAACATGCTCATTGAATGCATGAATGGCTTTTGCGTTTTTGCCTTTCAACGGCTCTTCCAGCACTTGTCCATGAAACAAGACATTGTCTGCTATAATGAACCCGTTTTCAGATAAAACCGGTAACACCATTTCGTAATAATCAATGTAACTTGTTTTATCGGCATCAATAAATACCAGATCCCAAGTAAAGGGCAAACCAGGTATGATTTCCCTTGCATTTCCGACGTGCAAAGTTATCTGCTTATTTGCATTAAATTTCTTAAAATTTTCAGCTGCTGTATATGCATCATCCGGCCTCAGTTCAATGGTATGAATCATACCGTCTTCGGGTAAGCCTCTTTGAAGACAAAGCGCACTATATCCGGTAAATGTGCCTATTTCCAGTACATATCTTGGCTGAATCATTGCACATACCATAGTTAAGAGCTGGCCCTGAACCGCACCACTTAGCATATGAGATAAGGGATGCTGGGCAATAGTTTGCTCACTAATCTCCCTTAAAGTTGCTGATTCAGGAGTAGTAAACCTGGCCGTGTAGGCTTCAACTAGGGGGTTTATCAATTCCATTTCGGATTATTTATCTCCTTTTTTGGAAATCAGTAACAGGCCTATAAAAGTTAATGCACCGTTGATAATCAGCAGTTCTAATCCTACTTCATAGGAACCCAATAAGTTTTTCTGAAACTTATCCAATAGGAAACAAATGATTGGTGCAGCTACACAAACATAGGGCACCCATTTGTCGTTGACCATTCTTTTTGTAATAATGCCAAATGTGAACAAGCCCAATAAAGGTCCGTAGGTATAGGCTGCAATTTTTAGCAATAAACCAATCATGCTTGGATCATTCACCCATTTGAAAATCAAAACAAAAACAAGGAATATAGCTGCAAAAGTTAAATGCACTCTTTGTCTAATTTTTTTCTGAGCTGCTTCATCTAAATCGGCTCTTCGCTGAATGCCAATTATATCAATACAAAAAGTTGATGTTAAAGCGGTGATTGCTCCATCGGCACTGGGAAATAAAGCTGATATCAGTGCAATGATAAATATAACTGAAACAATCGGAGGCATATGTTCCATTGCAAGTATGGGAAATATTTTATCACCTGTTGCATCAATATTCAACCGTTCTGCATATAGGTACAATAGGCCACCCAGGAATAGAAAAATTACAATAACTGTTGCCAGTGTAATGGCCATTGACATCACATTTTTTTGTGAGTCTTTAAGGGTTTTAAC
>Ga0208492_1000418_pt1 | contig 36386 bp, 28 predicted proteins | sample Subbioar_CSW14AB_FD_184820 | JGI IMG/M metagenome (GOLD analysis project Ga0208492, IMG submission 184820) | Serpentinite rock and fluid subsurface biosphere microbial communities from McLaughlin Reserve, California, USA - CR12Mar_CSW14AB (SPAdes) | ecosystem: Environmental > Terrestrial > Deep... | reverse complement strand
CCGCGCTCGCGGACGGTGATCCATCGACCCACTGGCACGAGACCCTCAAGGGCGATGGCAAGGGCGAGTTCGTCGTGTTCTCGGCGCCGAAGGCGATGCCGATCGAACGGCTCTCGCTCCTGCTCCAGCCGACCGCCACCACCACCAAGAGCAGTGAGCCTCTCGATCCTCCGGTCAGCCTGTGGCTCACGGTGGACGACGCCACGTATCGCATCGCCATCCCCAAAGACCCGAACGTGAAGCGGGTCGACGTGCCGCTCCCCAAGCCGCTCGCCACCTCGTGCCTCGCGATCTCGATCGATCGCGGCGAAGCGCGGAGCGACGGCAAGGATCCGAGCATCGGTCTGGTCGAGGTCGACGCCGTCCCGGCGATCCCGAAGTCCATCCACGCGCTCGAAGACCTCGTCACCCTCCTCGACAGCGAGGGCCCCGACGCCGATCTGGCCCAGACGCTCCTCTCGAACGCCGGCGCACGGGGGGCGAAAGCGATCGAGTCCAAGTTGGCGACCATCGCCGACCGCGGCAAATCGCGGGCGATCGAGGTGCTCGAGGCGACCCCGTGCGCCTCCGCTGCAGGGGCGTTGACCGCGCTTTCGTGGGATGCGCCCAAGTCGGTCACCAGACGCGCGCGCGAGGCGCTCGATTCGTGTGGCGCGGCCGCGGTCCCGGCGCTCGCCGACGCATGGAGCAAGGGTCCGGACGCCGCCCGCGAGATCCTCGCCGAACGCTGGGCGAAGCTCGATCCGGCGCACGCGCTGCCGGCGATCCTCGACACGGTTCGCAAGGCGCCGGCGACGCGGCGTCGCACCTACCGCATCGCCCTCGGACGCGTGGCGAACACGCAAGCAGGCCGCGATGCGATCGCCTCGTTTCTCGCCAAGGCAGCCCCCGCGGTTTCAGGCGAGAACGACCCGGTGATCGAGCTCGCGCGCTCGATCGCCACCTCCAGCGAGCTCGGTCCGCTCGGTCCCTCGCTGTCCAAGGCGCTCCAGCAACACGCCGGCGGGGCGAGCTCGTTCGAAGCTCGTTGGCTCGCAGCGGAGCCGTTCGCGGAGCTCGCGGCGCACGGGGACGCAGCGGCGCTCGGGTGGCTGCGCGCGCTGCACAAGAGCGCCGATCGGTATCTGCGCTCACGCGCGGTCGACGTCAGCGGCGACGTCGAGGCGCTCCGGCCCGAGGTGGTCCTCGCCCTGAAGGACGGCGATCCGCGCGTGCGCATGACCGCGCTAATCGCGTTGCGCCGCGGCATCGGCCCGACGGGCGCGACGAGCCCGGTGATCGCCCTCTTGCGCGAGGACGCCTGGACGTACGTGCGCGCCGCGGCGGCCGAGACCCTCGGCGAATCCAAGGGCGGCGGCGACGTGGACGTGGCCCTCGGCGACGCGACGAGAGACGAGCTCCCCGCCGTGCGCGCAGCGTCGATTCGCGCCCTGGTCGCGCGTGGGGCACGCTCGCAGCTGCCCGCGATTCGCAAACGAGCGTTCGATCCCGGCGAGCTCGTCGACGTCCGGGGCGAGGCCATCACCGCGCTCGGAAAGCTCTGCGACAAGGACTCGGTCGACGATCTGTTCGATCTGGTCAAGCGCGGCTCCGGCAGCGAGGGCGCCCACCAGCTGGCGTTGTCCGCGATCATGGCGCTCGGTGACATCCACCCGGTGGACTTGAGCGCCAGACTCTCGGCGGTCGATCAGACGTCGCTCGTGGTGAAGGACGCCGTTCGCCGCGCCCTCGAGGCCAAGTCGCAGTGCAAGTAGTCGCGCTCACGATCGCCGGCAGCGATCCCGCCGGCGGCGCGGGCGTGCAGGGCGATTTGCGGGCGTTCTTCGCGCGCGGCGTGCACGGGGTCTCGGTGCTCACGGCGATCATCGCGCAGGCGACGCGCGGCGTGCGCGCGGTGTGGCCGGTCGAGCCCGCACAAGTGCGCGCGCAGCTCGAGGTGTTGCTCGAAGACGTCACGCCACACGCGGCGAAGACCGGGGCGCTCGCTACCGGCGCCGTAGCGCGGGAGATCGCCACGGTGCTCGAGGCCCGAGCGACCCTGCCCCTGGTCGTCGATCCGGTGCTCGCGTCCTCGAGCGGCGCGCGCCTGCTCGACGACGTGGGACTCGAGGTCATGCGCGAGCGACTGATCCCACGCTCGACGCTCGTCACGCCGAACGCTCCGGAGCTCGCGATCCTCCTCGGAGAGCGAGAGGTCGCGCGCGACGTCGACGCGCTCATCCGGGGCGCCGAACGGCTGCGTGGCATGGGCGCGCCGGCCGTCCTCGCCAAGGGCGGACACCTCGACGGCGATCCGGTGGACGTGCTCGTCGACGCGCGAGGCGTGCGGACGTTCGGCGGCGCGCGGATCGTCAGCACCTGCACGCGCGGCACCGGCTGCACGCTCTCGGCGGCGATCACGGCCGACCTCGCACGCGGCGAGGCGCTGGAACATGCCGTCGAACGTGCCCGCGCGCTGCTGCGCCGAGCCATGGAGCTCGGGGAGGCCATCGGCCCGGGCGAGAGTCCGTTGAACGTGTTGGCAGCCGCGGGGTTCAGTCGCGAACGTCCGTGAGCTCCTCGCTCCAGATCTTCACGATGGCTTCGGTGCCGCGCGCACGGGTGATCGAGGAGTAGCCGATCTGGCCGACCCCTCCGCACCACTTGTTGTTCACCTCGACGGTCCGGCCGTCCTCGAAGCTCGTCGTGCACCGCTCCTCGATTCCCTGCGCGCAGTCGGCGTAGGCGACGAGACGGCAGTCGCGCCGAGACGAGTGTTTGCCGATCCGGTGCTCGCCGCCCCACGTCGTCCCAGGTCTCGCGCTCGAAGGGAGCACGATCTTCGGAGGCTCGACGCGGAGCTCCACCTCGCCCTCGAACACGGCCACTTGCGCGAGCGCGCCGTCGGGGAGCAACGCGTAGCGTGCGCGGAAGGGCGACCCGCCGCCCACGTCGTGCGTGACGACCTCCCACGCCGACGCCCCCGTCTTCAGCCAACGCTCCTCGCGCCGGCGCGAAGACACCTGTCCCCCACGCTCGTGCTTCTCGGTCCAAGTCACGTGCGCACGCACCGGATATCGCTCGAGCAAGGGCTGCTCCACGGCGGGACGGCGGCACCCAGCGAAGGCGAAGAGGACGAGGACCCACGAAGACCGCACACAGCGGACGTACCACCGTGCCGCGCACCGTGCCCGTGAGACCGCAGCCGTTGCGCTTCCTGACCATCCGTCGTCACGGCGGGCGTGTGGGCATCGGCTGATCAGAGTCCCTTGATCCACGCATCGAGCGATTTGACGAGCCCGTCGTTGTCGGGGAGCGCGGTGCCGAGCGGCGGCATCTCGTCGTTCGTGCCGCGCACCGAGGCGCGGTAGTAGACCGCGCTCTTCGACGGGAGCCCGTCGCCGGTCGCCGCGGTACCAGGGTCGATCCGCAGCGTGATGCCGAACTTCGACCACGTCTTGCTCGGCACGCCGACAGCCGTCGTCCAGACCTTGGTCGACGCAACGGTCGAGTGGCCCCAACTGACGCGGAGGTTCATGTCGACCGCGTTCGCGTTGCCGTTCGGGTTGTGACAGTGGCCGCACATCGCGTGCAACCCGCCAATGGCGGCCGATTCGGTCGCGGTGCCCGGGACGGGCGACCCGCTCGGCGCAGGCATGGTCGACGGCGGGTGCGACAGCCACCCCTTCGCGATGATCGAGAGCAGCGTCACGTCGCCTGCAACGGGGGTGGGCTTCGACAGCTGGACCGCGGAGAAACCGAGCCCCTTTCCGCGCTCGCCATCGTGGCACTTCGCGCACTCGGCGCGGCGGGGAACCTGGTGCGGCGTGACCCCGTCGTCGAGCGTGAACGCAGCGGTGCCACCCGACTCGGTGTAGACGGCGTCGGTCTGATCGGCGCGCCACAGGAACGAGCCGTAGCGATATCCCGTCGCAGTGCGCTCCCATAGACGCGTCTCGAGCTTCTTCCCGTCGGACGCACGGGCGAACTCCTTGAGGAAGCGGGTTCCGACCGGGAACTCCCACTCGTCCATGTTGGGGAACGCGCCGCCGACCGCGTTCGGGCCAGTCGCGATGGTGGTACCCGGCGGCAGGAACACCCAACGGCGCTTGGCGAGCCCGTCCGACCACAGCTCGTAGGCGGGCGTGAACTCGAGCCAACACGAACGAAGGGTGGGACCAGCACCCGAAACGTAGACGTTGGCGGCCGAGAGCACCGTGTACCCGAGCGTTCCCACCGGTGGCGGGGTCGCGCAGCTGCCACCCCCCGCGTCGGCGGTATCAGGGACATAGGTATCGGTCACCGCCGTGTCGGCCACGAACGTGTCGGCCACGAACGTGTCGGCCACGAACGTGTCGGCCACGAACGTGTCGGCCACGAACGTGTCGGTCACGAACGTGTCGGCCACGAACGTGTCGGCCACGAACGTGTCGGCCACGAACGTGTCGGCCGCGAACGTGTCGGCCGCGAACGTGTCTGCCGCGAACGTGTCGGTCACCGAGGTGTCGACGTTCGAATCGCCGGTGGTCGTGTCGGCGGGCGTCACGTCGGCCGTGTCGTCGAAGGCGGTGTCGGTACCTTCACCCGAATCGACGATGAGCGTCTCTTCGTTCCCCGAGTCCGAGGTCGCGTCTTCCGTCGGTGACTCCACCGAAGATGCGTCGTCGCCGCATCCGGCGAACGCGAGACCGAGCGAGACGATTAGGAACGAGCGGCGCATGTCATCCTCCGGCCAGGCGAGGTGCCTTGACGCCGAGCAAGAATCGTACGCTGGGAGCCGCATCAATCGGCTCAAGAAACGCTCCCTCGCGAGAAGGATGAGCTACCGCGGCGCGCGCAAGAACCGGCCTGGCGAGCGCAGCGTGTGCGTCACTTCTTCGGCGCTTCGACCTTGCTCCCAGCGGGAGCATCGCCCTGCTCGACGATTCGGAAGTCGACGCGGCGGTTGTTCTTCCGCCCCTCTTCCGTGTCGTTGGAGTCGATCGGCTTCTCCTGGCCGAAGCCCTCGCTCACCAGGCGCTTCTTGTCGATCTTGCCCTTGGTGGTGAGCCAGGTCATGACGCTGGCCGCGCGCTTCTTCGAGAGGTCGAGGTTGTGCGCCTTGCCGCCCTTGTTGTCGGTGTGGCCCTCGACCTTGAGCTTCAGGATCTCGGGGTGGTCGGCGAGGATCTTCGCGACTGCCGAGAGGATCTCGTCGGACTCCTTGAGGATCACCGCCGAGTCGGTCTTGAACTTCACCTGCTGGAGGATCTTGATCTCGCCCGCGACGATCGCTGCCGCCGGGCAGCCGTTCTTCTTCGGGTCTTCGTTCTTCGGGCCCGGCGCGTCGGGGCACGCATCCTCGTTGTCGATGACCGAGTCACCGTCGCGATCGGAGGGGCAGCCGTTCTTCTTCGGGTCGGCGTTCTTCACGCCGGGCACGTCGATGCACGCGTCGTCGGCGTCGTAGATACCGTCGCCGTCCTTGTCGGGCGGGCAGCCGTTCTTCTTCGGATCGTCGCTCTTGACGCCGGCGAGCTCCGGGCACGCGTCGTCGGCGTCGTAGATGCCGTCACCGTCCTTGTCGGACGGGCAGCCGTTCTTCTTGGGGTCGTCGCTCTTGACGCCGGGCACCGTGGGGCAGGCGTCTTGCGCGTTGGCGATGCCGTCCTTGTCGTCGTCCTTGACCGGACAACCGTTGGTCTTCGGATCGTCGGTGGCGACGCCCTTCTCGTCGATGCACGCGTCCTTGTCGTCCATGATGCCATCGCCGTCACGATCGCGCGGTCCGGCCTCGACCGGCTTCGCCTCGGGCATGGCCGGCGTGTACTCGAGCGAGAGCAGTCCGCGCACCATCGGCGCGCCGAAGCCGCGGGTGAGGCCGGGGCCGACGCCCGCACCGAGGCGCACGTCGCCGATGGTGTAGTGCGCGCCGAGAATGAGCTCGAACGGGGTCGCCTTGCGGGCGAACGCGTCGTCGAGCACCGTCGTCCCGAAAACCTCCGGGCCGACGAGGAGCTTCTTGTCGAGCACGCGCACACCCGCGCTCCCGCCGAACGAGAGCTCGGAGCCGAGCTTGCTTCCGGCAAAGTCGTCCTGGTTCAGCGCGCGATACACGAAACCGACGCGTGCGGCGTACGCGAACATCCCGATGTCGCCCGCAGCCTGCAGGCGCGGCACGAAGCGCACCTTGCCGTCGCCCGTCCACTGCTCGCGATCGCCGGTCGGCAGGAACACCTGCGCGCCGAGAGCGAGCGTGAAGACCTCGCCGTATTGACCGAGGAGCCGAACGTCCCCACCCACGCGTACGTCGCCGAGGGTGGTCTTGTCCGCGGGCGCGTAGGTCTCGCCGTTGACGGTGGCTTGGGTGCCGTCCTGGAACACCGCGATCGGGACGTTCAACCCGAAGCGAATCCGGTCGAGCAGCACGAGCGAGGCACCGACGTGCGTGAACAGCTGGTGCTTCACGATCGCGACGCGCTCGGAACCGTCGGCCGCGTAGGCGACGAGCGGCTTGTACCCGTAGTCGCCGACCACCCCGACCGCAGGCCGGAGGTTGCCCCGGAGATCGAGCGTGTCTTGCGCGAACCACTCGCTGCCTCGCTCCGAGGGCTCGAAGCGATCGAGCGCGAACCCGCCCTCCCCGTGAGCACCGGCCGAAGCCGCAGTGGAGGACGCAGCGAAGAGAATGGCGAAGGAGAGCAAGCGGCGCATGGGCGAACGCATGATAGGCAGGGCCTTACCGCCAGCGCAGAAAAAAGTGCGTATCCCTGAGCCAAAAAGGTGAGCGGCTCTCCCTGCACCGCCGTGCATGGGTCGATCTATCCTCCGCCCATGACGTTGGCGGTAGGTGACAAGGCTCCGGAGTTCTCGGCCGAGACCGACGCGGGCGCGATCTCGCTCAGAGACCTGCGCGGCAAGAAGGTCGTCTTGTACTTCTACCCGAAGGACAACACCTCGGGCTGCACCCGCGAGGCCTGTGACTTCCGCGACTCGCACGCAAAGCTCGTGAAGAAGGGCGTGGTGGTGCTCGGCGTCTCGCCCGACTCCGTCAAGTCGCACGTCGGCTTCAAGGCGAAGCACGAGCTGCCCTTCGCCCTGGTGAGCGATCCAGACAAGACCATCGCCAACGCCTACGGCGTGTTCAAAGAGAAGAACATGTACGGCAAGAAGGTCATGGGCATCGTCCGGACCACGTTCGTCATCGACGAAAAAGGCAAGCTCGCCGCCATCTACGACAAGGTGAAGGTCGACGGCCACGTCGCCGCCGTCCTCGCCGCGCTCTGACGACGGACGACTTCACATCCCGAGCAGCCTGCGCAGGTAGCCGAGCCTCCAAGCGGCCACGACCCCGCCTACGAGCGCGAGGAGGAACAGGTAGAGCAACCAAGGCGTCTTCTTCTGCTCGAACGGATCGTCGAGGGAGCGCTCGGCATTCGCCGGCAGCTCGGCGACCGCGGTGAGGGACGCTCCGAACGGGATGTTCATCTTGGCGCGGGTGTTCACCGCCCACCCATTGGCGTCGAGGATCGGGCCCAGCGAGCGCTGGCGCAGCTTGAGCCACGCGATGATCATCGACGGCCCGGAGACGAGGAGCATCACGCCCGCGATCGCGAGCGGCATCTGCCACCACTTCAGGTTGATGAACCCGGTGGCGACCGCCGCGGCAGCCGAGCCGATGGCCCCGATGGCGAGGCCGACGGCGGCGAAGATGCCGGCGAACCGCGCCACGTCGAACGCCTGCTCCTTGGCCGTCGGCGGCGGCGCAGCGGCGGGTGCTGCAGCGGGTGGCGCCGCGGCCGCGGACTCGGCGACCTTCGACGTGTCGGCGACGCTCGCGGCTGCCTTGTCGTGCATCTCCTTGTCGCGGGCCGAGGCGATCTTCTCGATCTGATTGCCGATCAGCTTGCCGACGCGCTTGTACGGGAGCCAGAACGCCTGGCGGATGCTGATGGGGTGCTCCACGATCTTCACGACCGCGGCGTCCCAGTCGGCGCCGTTGCGATCGTAGAAGAGCCCGTTGCGACCGACCATCAGGTCGTCGGAGTCTCCGCCGGTGAAGGCGGCGGCGATCGTCATCTTCTTTCCGTCGGACTTGCGAGTGCACTCGCAGTACGCGAGGAACGTCTTGCTCAACGTCGCGACCGCGGCGTGTGCACCGGCGTCGTTCACGCGGACGCACAGGTCACAGCTGCGCTGATCGAGGAACAGCGTGCCCGCCTGGAACACCCCCTTGCGCTTGCGCGAGTAGAAGTCGGTGAACGAGACGAAGTTGTTGAGGAAGCGGTAGAGATCGCGCTTGTAGCGCACGAGCTTCTCGACCGAGGCGATGCCGTTGGCCTCCGGCTCGAGGGCCTTGTCCTTGGCGATGAGCGCCTCGACCTGCGCGCGCGCGCCGCCGGCGAGCAGCTCGCGTACGCGTGCGATGCCGAGCTTCTCGACCGCCGCTCCGGCCTTGGCCGCAGCCCAGGCCTCGTGAGGCGCGAGCTTCTGGCGCACGGCCGCCCAGTCGGCCTCCGAGAGCGCGGCGCGATCGCCGAGCAGCGGTTTGACCACCTCGACCCGCAACGCGCGCAGCTTGTCGATCCACGCCGGGTTCACGCCCTGCTCGAGGGGAAGCGCCGCGTTCGGGACGACCTTCGCCAGGGGAAACGACGCGACCTCGTCGCCGTGGGGCGAGAGCATCTTCGCGGCGAGCGCGGCGTACTCGGCTTCGTCGCGGTTCAACGGCGCCGCTGCGCGCGCGTCGAACGCCGCGAGGCGGCTCCGGGTGAACCAGTCGTCGATCTTGGCAGCAACGTCGCCGAGGCTCTTGCACGCCCCAGCGGTGGCGTCGCCGAGAGGCAGCACGCCGGCGTCACCCTCGGCCGTCTTCCACCATGCATCGAACGCGGTCGCCGCTTCGAAGAACGCGTCCACCTTCGCCTGCGAGACCCCGGGCGCTCCCGAGCGATCGGTCTCACCGCCGCCGCAGTCGATCATCTGCTCGATCGCGGTCTTCACCGCGTCGTCGTCGGCAGAGGTCGGAGGGACGATGCCGTCGCCGTTGAACTTCGTCTGCGCGAAGATCTTCGCCGTATCGGTGACGTCTTCGAGGGAGATCTCCTTTGCGTCCTTCTTGCCGAGGTCGCTGAGGATCTGCCGGGCCGACGCGCGGATGAGCTTGGATTCGTCGCCGTCCTCTGCCAGCGAAGCGAGGGCGAGGGTGTCGCCGCCCTTCACCAGATCGTCCGGGTCCGCGAGCATCGAGCCGGCCCACTTCGCCGCGGCGATCACCTCGGGCGCGCGAATCCGGCCGTCCTTGTCGGTGTCGATCAGCGTCAGGGTCTTCTCGTCGAACTCGAGGCCCTGCACCGGGCAACTGAGCGCGACCCACAGCTTCTGATCGAGCTCGCCGAGCGAGACGATGTCGGTGCCACGATCGAGCCGCACCTGATCGAAGCCACCCGCGCGAAAGAAACGCCACCGGTGCGAAGCTGCCATGGTGGCGCACGGTACCCACGGGCGCTCGGCCACCGCAAGCGCGGTGTAAGGTCGCGAGCGCAGGCCCGTTCTCCCTCCGAACCAGACACTCGGAGGCTCCATGACCCGCAACGCCCGTTCTCTCACCCTCGTCGGCCTGTTTCTCCTCACCCAGATGGCGTGCGGTGGCGCGCGGTACGCGATGAGCGGCGGAGCCCGCCCCGCCGAGGCGTATGCGCCGGCCTATGGCTCGGTGGCTGCCGCGTCTCCCACCCTGGCCGAGCCGGTCGCCAACACCGAGAAGTACACCGAGTACACGGTGAGCCCGTTCGTCGACACCAAGCAGGACAAGCTCTCGACGTTCGCCATCGACGTCGACACTGCCTCCTGGTCGATCTCGCGTCGCAAGCTGCGCGAGGGCGCGCTCCCGCCGAAGGCTGCGGTGCGTGTCGAGGAGTGGGTCAACTCGTTCGAGTACGGCTACGCCGGCCCGGGCGCGAAGTCGGAGGCCCCGTTCGCCGTGCACTTCGCCGCCGCGCCTTCCCCGTTCGAGCAGGGACATCACCTCGTGCGCATCGGAATCAAGGGCAAGCAGGTCCAGGGCGCCGAGCGCGTGCCGGTGCACCTCGTCTACCTCGTGGACACCAGCGGCTCGATGCACTCCGCCGACAAGATCGGCCTCGCGCAGAAGAGCCTCCACCTGCTCACCGACTCGCTCCACCAGGGAGACACGGTGGCGCTCTGCACGTACGCGGGCTCCGTCCGCGAGATCCTCGCGCCGACGGGCGCCGAACAGCGCGCCAAGATCCACGCGGCGATCGATCAGCTCACCGCCAGTGGCTCGACCGCGATGGCGAGCGGGATCGACCTCGCGTATTCGCTCGCCAAGCGGACGTTGGTCAAGGGCCACGTCAATCGGGTGGTCGTGCTCTCGGACGGCGACGCGAACGTCGGCGCCACCTCGCACGAGGCGATGCTCAAGCAGATCGAGCAGTACAAGAACGAGGGCATCACGCTGTCGACCGTCGGCTTCGGCAACGGCAACTACCAGGACACCATGATGGAGCAGCTCGCCGACAAGGGCGACGGCAACTACAGCTACATCGACGACGAGAAGCAGGCGAAGAAGGTCTTCGTCGAGCAGATCGACGGGCTCCTCCAGGTCATCGCCCGCGACGTGAAGGTGCAGGTCGAGCTCGACCCGTCGGTCGTCGAGAAATACCGCCTGATCGGCTACGACAACCGCGAGGTCGCCGACAAGGACTTCAAGAACGACAAGGTCGACGGCGGCGAGATCGGCGCCGGTCACTCGGTCACGGCGATTTACGACGTCGTGCTGAAGAAGACCGACGTCTCGCCGCTGTCGGTCCACATCCGCCACAAGAAGCCGCTCGGCAGCGCCCCGTCCGTCGAGACGGTCTACGCGATGCCCGTCTCTTCGATGGCAAAGACGTTCGAGGCCAGCGAGTCGAGCTTCCGCCTCGCAATCGCCGTCACCGGCTTCGGCGAGGTGCTCCGCGAGAGCCCGTTCGCCAAGGAGTGGCGCCTCGGTACGGTGGCGAGTATCGCCAAGAGCGCATCCATCGTCCCCGGCGAACAGGGAGAGCTCCTCGAGCTGGTCGATCGCGCCAAGGCCCTCGGCGCGCGGTTCTGAGGTACGCTCGCTCGGATGGACCTGCGCATCGCCAAGTCGCTCCTCGTCGCCAAGGTGCTCGTGGCAGACGGCATCATGACCGAGAACGAGCGTCTCTATCTCGAGAGCTTCATGCGGCGGCAGGCGCTGACGCCCGCCGAGCGGCAGAGCGTCGTCGACCTCGAGGGGTGGGACGAGGCAGAGCCGGTGGTCGCAGCGCTTTCCGAAAGCGAGAAGCAGGAGTTGCTCGATACGCTGCTCGGTGCCGCGTCCGCGGATGGGCGGCTCTCGCCGCTCGAGGTCACGGCGGTGAAGAAGATCACCGCCGCCCTCGGTCTCGACTGAAGGGCGTCCACCCAGGGCAGACGAGGCACGACCCGGTCGGAGTTCCGGCGGCGCCCCTGTCCCGGGGGTTGCGGTTGGGCTAGACCGCCGCACGTGCCGCACGCGATTTCCACGTCGACCAAGGCGCGTCGGCGCGCCGACGAATCGGGACCGCTGCCGCAGTTCTCGGTCGAGCTCTCGGACGCGGATCGCACGCTGGAGTACCGCGGACGGCGATCGCACGGCCCCGGGCCTGACGACCGCGTCGCGGCTCCGCTCCCCTCGTTGGTGGCCGCGGCGCTCGACCGCGCCCGCACGTTCGCGCCGGTGAAGATCCACGAGGTCGACACGACCCAGGAGCTCGAAGACGTCGACATCGAGGTCGAGGACATCTCCGTCGCGCCCGTCTCCGTCGAGTCCCTCTCGCCCGACGCGAGCCTGTCGTTCCCGTACCCGGTCGACCCGGACTTGTTCGCCGACGACAGCTCCGAGATCTACGAGCCGACGCAGCACATGCGCGCGGTGCGCGGCGATCCACGCTGGAAGATCGCTGCGTTCGGCGCGGCGATCACCGCCGCTGCGATGTTGCTCGGCATCGGTCTCGCGCGCCGCCCGGTCGCGGCGGCGACCATGCCCGCCGAAGTGGCGAGCCCGCCTCCGTCGGTGGCCGCACCGGACCCGATCGTTCCCGTCGTCGCTCCGGCCCCCCCGGCGCCCACCACGGGGTTCGTCACCTCGCCCGCATGGGCCAAAGGGCGCCGCGTGATCGTCGACGGCAAGGTCGCCGGACAATCGCCGCGCGTCGAGATCGCGTGCGGGAAGCACACCGTCCGCATCGGCACGACCGGCCGCCTGCGCACCGTCGTCGTGCCCTGTGGCGGCACCGTCGCGGTCGCGCCCTGAGCCACTTGCACGCCGGCCGAAGAGACCTCTTCGGGCTCTTCTTGCTGTCGTTCGTGGCGTCCGCGCTCGTCGGGACCCACGGGCTCGCGTATTGGGACGCCGGCGACTACACGCGCCTCGCCATCGAAGGAGCTCCGAGTGGCCTGTTGCTCGGACGCCCGCTGTTCCTCGCTGCCTCGCGCCTGATCCTCGCGACCGGCTTCGACGTCGCGCACGCCGAGCCTGTCCTCCGTTGGACCTGGACCTTCGCCTCGGCGACGGCCCCTCCGCTGCTCGCGCTGCTCGCCGCGCGTCTCGGCTTTTCTCGCGCGGAGGCGCTCGCGACCGGCGCCGCGCTCGCGCTGTCGCCTGCCTTCGCGCACACCGCGCATCAGGTTCTCACCGACGGCCCGGCGCTGGCCCTGACGATCGGCGCGCTCGTGATCGCCGCCGGGCAACCGACGATCGACTCGGAGGGAGAGAGTGCCGGCGTGCCATCTGCACGCCGGCCGATCGCGCGCGCCGCCACCTCGGGTCTGGTGCTCGCAGCGGCCATCGCCACCCGCGAGACCGCGGTCCTCTTCGGGCTCTCGCTCGTGCTGCTCGCGTTGCCTGCGGGTCGGCTCGCGGCGCTCGCGGCCGCAACGACCACGGTCGTCGGAACCGCGGCCATCGTGCTCATCGCGCATCATGGTCCTCCTCCGTCGCTGGTCGGATGGACCGCGGCGATGGGCAAATCGTCGACGCTGCACCTCCGCGACGTGCTCGTCTCGCTCGGGTGGGTGCTCGCGATCGGACCTCTCCCGGTGGTGCTCGGAATCGCCGCGCTGCGCTCGCCGCGTAAGGAATTACGGTGGATCGCGTGGCCGGCAACGCTGGCCACGCTGTTGCTCGTGTTCTACCCGTTCGGCGCATACAGCCCGCGCTATGTGCTCGCGACTGCGCCGCTCGCGTTCCTCTTGCCGGCGGGTCCGCTCCTCGCGAAGCGACCGCGGCTCGCGATCGTGCTCCTGCTGTTGCCGCTCGGGGCGGTGTTCTTCGCGACCCGCCCGACCCGTGCGCTCGCCGAGCGTGGAGCCGACGCCGCGACACGCTTCTCGACCCTGCCCGATCGCGCCTTGCTCGTTCCCGGTCACTTCTGTCCGCAGGTACGGCTCGCGATCGCGATCGACGCGAAGAAGACCGGGCTCCACCGAGACGTCACCCTCCTCTGCCCGGGTTGGGAGTGGCCCGACGATCCGGCCGACGCCCTCGACCGCGCGCGTTGCGAGGGCCGCACGCTGGTGCTCGATCTCCGAGACGACGCGTGGTTCGGCGACGGCGAACGCGCCCCCCGCGCAGCCCTGCAGGCCTGGGCCCCCCGCCAATCCCTCACCGGCCCCATCGCCGTCGTCCCCCCGCGCGAGTGTCGCTGAGAGGCGAGAAATTCACCACGGAGGCACGGAGACATGGAGGTCGAGAGAGTCTGCCGATCCGGACCACCACGTCGCGCTGGCCATCGCGCGCGTGAAGCTCGACGAGCTTTGCATCGGCGACGAGTGTGCTTTCGGTGGGCGCGAAGCGAGCGGCAGCATCACACGAACTCCGTGTCTCCGTGACTCCGTGGTGAGCTCTTCACTTCGGCTACGCGCGCGTCAGACAGCGAAGAGGGCGGCGAGCTCGTCGCGGCGAGCGCGGGCGTCTTCCCAACCGAGCTCGAGGAGCTGGCGCCCGAAGCCTCCGTCGAACAGGAGGTAGGAGAGCAGATCGGATTCGTCGCCGGCGTCGCGTTCGGCGAGGTGGCGGCAGGCCGAGGCCGTGAGCCCCGCCGTCGTGGCGAAGGCCTCGCTGCGGGCGTACTGCGAGGCCAACGCGCCGAGATCCTGCGAGGGGCGAACGAGCAGCTCGCGCACGTGACGCAGCGGCGGGTCGCCGGGCATGCGCGCGTTGAGCTGGTCGACGAAGCCCGGACCGTAGAGCTCGGTGCCCGCGTCGATGATCGCGTTCATCTGCCGCAGCCGATCGAGATCGTAGTCGACGCGGTCGATGAGCAGCGCGTTCAGCGCCTTGCCCGCGAGGAAGAACGGGCTGGGAATGGCGCTGACCGACACGGGAGGATCGGGGTTCACCGAGTGCTCCTGCCGGAACCTCAGCGACAGGACGAGCACGCGATCGGCGCCGAGGCGGATGGCGGGCGAGAGCGGCGTGTTCTGCCGGAGCCCGCCGTCGACGTACCAGCTGCCATCGATCGGAATCGGCGGAAACAGCATGGGAATCGACGCTGAGGCCAGCGCGTGCCACGGCGAGATGTGCGCTCGCAGCGGCATCACGGACGGGTCGCGGCTCCAGGGCGGCAGCGGCGTGGCCGTGTCGACGAAGACCACGGTCTTGCCCGAAGCGACGTGCGTGGCCGACACCGAGAGCGCGTGCAACGAGCCCGACTCGACGTTCTTGCGGATGCGCGACCAGGGCACGCTGTGAAGGACGAACCGCTCGAGGGCGGAGGTGTCGATGATCCCCCCGTGCCGCTTGCCAATCTCTCGCGTCGAGGGAACCGGGATCGGCTGCCCCCCGAGCATGCTGCGGGCAAAGCGCAGCGCGTCCATCGGACGAATGGTCAGCAGCGCATCGGCCCGCAGCTCGAGCCAGCGCGCCCAGAGCAGGCTCGTCGAGCGATCGAGCACGTCGCTCGTCGACGCGACGTAGCAGGCGTTGAGCGCACCGACGCTGGTGCCGCACACCACGTCGAACCAGGGATGCACCCCGGTGTCGTGTGGCATCTGCTCACAGAGGTATCGCAGCACGCCCGCCTCGTACGCGCCGCGGGCTCCGCCGCCCGAGAGAACGAGGGCCATTCGCGGTCGCCCCGCGCGCGGCGCGATCGAGATCGGCGTGGTCGCGAGCGCTCGGATGGATCTACGAGATTCCACGGATCCGCCGGAGGCGGGACGCGGGTATGTGGATTCACTCATTCCAGGCAGCGCACTTGGCCCCTTCGTCCTTGCACTCGCACTCGCGCTGCTTGGCCTTCTTGTACTCGGTGCCGTCGAACTTCAGGACGACCTGGTAGCAGTGCATGTTGCCGTCGTCTTCGACGTGACGAGGCCGGGAGGAGATGTCGCGCAGGCCGTTGGTCTTGGTATCCATCGCCTCGTAGCGATCGACCGACGGAAACGTCCCGACGTAGTGCCCGCAGGTGCCACGCATCACGTACGCGGATCGCTTGCACGCGTCGCCGCACCCCCAGCCGGGTTTGACGAAGCTATCGATGGCACCGTCGCCGTCGAGGTCGTCGTCGCGCACGTCCTGCTGCACGTGTTTGTCGAACGGGCGTGCAGCATCGTGTTTGTCGCCGTCGGAGAGCGGGTCGACACAGTCGCCGGGCAGCTTCATGCCGGAGCCGGAGCCGCCCCCGCTCACAGGCTCCCCCTCGGACGACTTGTCGGCGGCAGACTCGGCTGGCTTCTGACCACCACCGCCACACGCGGCGAGACCCACGAGACCCACGAGCAACGACGCTTGGACGATGATCGCGACAGGAGAGCGCATGGCAATGCCCCCTTTTGGCGATCACGATCGTAGCACGCTCCTCGAAGGCGCAGCTGCTTTCGATCAGGGACTCACACGCGCCCGAACCAGCGCGCGCACGCGATCGATCTCGAAGGGCTTCTCCAAGCGCGGCACCCCTGCGCGGTCCATGAACTCCCGCGCTTGCGGCGTGAAGGCACCGCCGGTGACGAACACGACGCGATCGGCGAGCTCGGGGCGCTCGGCGTGGAGCTGCTCGTAGAGCTCGATGCCCCCGAGGTCCGGCATCATGAGGTCGCACAAGATCACGTCGAAGGGACCGCCGTCGGTGCCGAGCAGGACGGCGAGGGCCTCGCGTCCGCTCGCGGCGATCGCGACGTCGTGCTCGTCGGCGAGCCCGAGGCGCAGCGCGCGTGCGATCGCCGGCTCGTCGTCGACCACCAACACCCGACCGCGACGGGTGACCGGCGGGAGCTCGGCGGCGCCCTCGACCTCCTCGCTCGGCTCGTGCTGCGGGGGCAGCGTCAGGGTGAAGGTCGTCCCCCGCCCGATGGTGCTGTCGACGGTGATCGCCCCGCCGAGCCCCGTCACGATTCCCTGGCAGATCCACAGCCCGAGACCCGTGCCGACCCCCTCGGGTTTGGTCGTGTAGAACGGGTCGAAGATGCGCGCGACGGCTTCGGGCGCGATGCCGCAACCGCTGTCGGAGATCTCGACGCGCACGTCGCCGCTCGGATCGGTGGAGGTGCGTACGCGGATCTCGTTCTCGGTCGCGTGGCCCGCGGGGATGGCCTGCGCAGCATTGACCAGCAGGTTGAGGAACACCTGCCCGAGCCGCGATTCGTTCGCGTCCACCGGCGGGACCTGACCGTAGTCGCGGTGGAGGATCGCCGAGTGGCGGATCTCGTTCCACGCCATGTTGATCGAAGCGTCGAGCACCCGGTGCACGTCGACCGGGCCACGACGCTCCTCGTCGGCGCGGGAGAACGTCTTCAGGTCGCGGACGATGGTGCGCACCCGGTCGGCGCCCTCGCGCGCGATCTCGAGCATCTCGCCGACCTCGGCGAGCAGGCGCCGGACCGAGGCTACCTGGGGCGCGCCCTCGCCAATCTCGACGTCACCGAGCCGGTCGAGCTCCCCAGCAATTTGCGGCAACTTGCGGCGAGTGACGTGCTCGAGGTTGGCGAGCATGTACGCGAGCGGGTTGTTGATCTCGTGCGCTACCCCTGCGGCCAACGTGCCGACCGAGACCATCCGGTCGGCCTGCAGCAGTCGCACCTGCATCTGCTTTCGCTCGGTGACGTCACGCGCGAACCCGAGCAACGCGGGCGCGCCGTCGTAGTCCACGAGCATCGAGACGATCTCGGCGGTCACCACGGTGCCGTCCCGCCGGAGCAGCCGCACCTCGCGCGCCGCATGCCGTGCATCGGCGGGCCGGGGCTCCGCGCGTGCTGCGAAGGCCACGCGGTCGTCGGTGTGAACGTGCTCGATCGTCTGGGTACCGACCAGCGCTGCCGCGTCGTCGAAGCCAAGATACGCCACGAACGCCGGGTTCGCGTAGAGGAACACGCCGAGGCGCGCGACGAAGATCGCCTCCGGGGCGCGCTCGATCAATTCGCGAAACCGTGTCTCCGAACGCTTGAGCGCCTCTTCGGCGTGTTTGCGCTCGGTGATGTCCTCGACCAACGAGGCCATGCCGATGACCTGCCCCTGCGGGTCGACGAGGGCCGTGTTGTACCAGTCGCAGACGATGATTCGCCCGTCTTTGGTCACGTTCTCGTTCGTGCTGCGCTCGCCGCCACGGCCGCGGACGAGCCGCTGGGCCACGACACGGACCTGCGCACGCGCGTGCTCGGGCACGATGCCCTCCATCGTCCGACCGACCATCTCCTGGTGCGACCACCCGAAGATGCGTTCGGCCGACGGGTTCCACTCGATGCAGCGCCCGTCCGCGCTCCATCCGATCACGCCGAGGGGGCTCGACTGGACGTGCAGCAGCAACCGCTGCTCGGAGGCTCGAAGCGCCTCGAGCACGCGCATGCGCTCGGTGACGTCCTCGACGACACCCATGCCACCGACCACCTCGCCGTCGCCGTCGCGCAGCGGCGTGCAGCGGAGGTGGATACTGATGGTCCAGCCGCTGATGGTCGCCTGGTACGGCCCCTCGTACGACGACGGCTCACCGTCGAGGACGTGCTCGATCGCGGGCACCACGCGTTGATCGCGCAGCTTGCGCATGTCGAGGCCGATGAGCGCCTGGTAGCTCGCGCCGAGCAGCTTGACGAACGGAGCGTTGCACTCGGTGATGCGCAGCGAACGGTCGTAGAGGAAGACCCCGAACGGCGCCTGCTCGAAGAGCGTTCGGTAACGCTCCTCGGACTCGCGCAGCGCTTCGTTGAAATCGTCCTCGTCTACCACCCCGCACCTGCTCCGACCTTAGCGAAGGCGCGAGCTCGCGGCGAGGCCGGGTAGCTCAGGCTTCGTCGTCTTTGATCGACTCGGCCGGCTCTTTGGGGGGCCTGGGCTTGGCGGCCACCTTCGGGGGCGCGGGACGACGAGGGGTCTTGCTGCGGAAGAGCATCCACCCGATCACGGCGATCGCGACGACCACGAGGATTCCGTCGAGGGGGAGCGATTTCTTCGCTGCGCCGGGGGCCACCGGCGGAGCGCCGGTGCTCGAGCTCGTCGACGGAGCCGCATTCGACAGACGCGTGGCCACTGCATCGAGCATCTGCAGGACGCCGTTGGCGGGCGACGTCTTGTAGAACGCGGTGTTGGTCTCTTTGAGGATCTCGTTGCCGATCGTCTTGGGAATCGCCTGCGAGTGCAGGTGACGCTTGTCCGCGCTGAAGATCAGCAGCACGTCCTTCTGCTGCATCTTGAGCTCGGCGTGGATCGACGCGTAGGCGTTGACGTCCGTCTTGCCGGGGAGCGCGAGCACCCAGACCTTGGAGCCCGTCTTCTGGGAGAGCTCGTTGACCGCCGTGTTGATCTTCGCGCGGTCGTCGAACGAGAACCGGCCGCTCAAGTCGAGGAACCGCGCCTGACCTGCGGCCTGGAACGCGGTCTTCACCGAGCCGATGTCGAGCGCGATGGCCTCGGGCGGCGCGGCCGGCACGGCGGGAACGGCGAGCGAGCCGCTCGCGGGAGCGAGGGCCGGCGCTCCGTTCGAGGAAGAGGAGCTGGGGTTCGCGCTGACGATCGAGGGGAGGTCCACGGCGTCTCGCGAATACACCGATGGGAGCACGCCGTCACGACGAGATGACAGGGGCGCGCCCGTGAGGGTGCATATTTCCGCAGATTTCTCGCGATCGTCGCGCGGCCCCGGGATTGCCTGTCGACCTTCGGAGATGCGGCGCCGACCCTCGCTTCAGCATCGGCTGGCGCCCGTCGCGGTGCTGCCTTTGTTGTTCGCCCTCCTCGCCCTGTTCTGGCGCGGCGCCGCGAGACTGCCGCGTGCCGAGGCTGCGATGCCGGCAGCATGGACGATGCCTCCGCGCGTTTCGGACGAGACCGCGCCCAAGGATTCCGAGCTCGAGCTCCTGTCGCCCTGCCCCACGGGCATGTCCCTCGTCGCCCGCGACGGCGTCAGGGTCTGTGTCGATCGTTGGGAAGCCTCGCTGGTCGAGCTCGGGCCGAAGGGCGAGGAGAAGCCCTGGTCTCCGTACGTCACGCCGCGCACCAAGAAGGGCGCGAGGGTGAAGGCCGTCTCGGTGCCCGGCGTCGTGCCGCAGGCCTACGTGTCCAAGCAACAGGCCTCCCTCGCGTGCAAGAACGCAGGCAAGCGGTTGTGCACCGGTGACGAGTGGCGTACCGCGTGCGAGGGGCCGACCAGCACCACGTATCCCTACGGCGCGAAGGAAGACCGCAAGGCGTGCAACACGCACGGGAAGAATCCGCTGAAGATCCTCCTCGGCGGCGCCAAGACGTACATGTGGGGGACCGCGATGCAGCACCCGCTGCTCAACACGTTCCCAGGCACGCTCGCGAAGACCGGGGAGTTCGCGCAGTGCACCAACGACTTCGGCCTCTATGACATGGTCGGCAACCTCCACGAATGGACCGCGGACGGCGACTTCCGCGGCGGGTACTATCGCGACGATCACGTCAATGCGCCCGGCTGTCGCTACAAGACCACCGCTCATCGCGGCGCGTACGCGGATTACTCCACCGGGTTCCGCTGCTGCGCCGATCCGGGCTGAGCTCTTCGCGCTCGCACTCGCGGTGTTTGCAGCGGGGTGCTCTGGATCGCTGGGGGACGCGGAGGCGAACGACGACGCGAACGCAGACGCGAACGCGGACGCGGACGCGAACGCAGACGCGGACGCGGACGCGGACGCGGACGCGAACGCGGACGCGAACGCGGACGCGGATGCGGGTTCGGGCTCGGACTCGGACTCGGATGGGGCTGGGTGGTGTGCGACCGATCCTGGCGCGCGGCCCAACGAGGGCCTCGTCGAAGAGCCCGGCGCGGTCGGGTGTCCTGGCGGCATGCTGAAGATCGCGACCTTCTGCATCGATCGGTTCGAGGCCTCGATCGTCGTCGTCGAGGGCGGCAAGGAGTCCTCGTGGACCCCGTACTACCCACCCCCGAGCGGAAAGACCTATCGCGCGGTCTCGCTCCGCGGCGCGGTGCCGCAGGGATACATCTCTGGCGCAAAGGCGCAGCAAGCGTGCGAAGCCTCGGGCAAGCGGCTGTGCACCAACGACGAGTGGCTCCGCGCGTGTCAGGGCCCCTCGTCGTTCACGTATCCCTACGGCAACGTTCGCAAGCCCGGCGTCTGCAACGACGCCCGCTCGCCGCATCCGGCAGTCCAGTGCTTCGGCACGAGCGCGAGTTGGATCTACTCGGAGCTCGGCTACCCCGGCATCAACCAGCAAGCCGACACGGTCGACAAGACCGGCGCGAACGACGGCTGTGTCACGGCCGAGGGCGTCTACGACATGATGGGCAACGTGCACGAGTGGATCTGGGACGATCCGAGCAAGTACGGAGACCCCCTCAAGGCCATCGATTTCCGCGGCGGCTTCTACGTCGACACGAAGCTCAACGGCGACGGCTGCCTGTACCGGACGACCGCGCACGGATTTACGCACTGGGATTACTCGACGGGGTTTCGCTGTTGCGCCGACCCGACGTGAGCACTTTCGTCGATCGTGCGGCGACGAACCGGGGCTCGGCTGGTATCCTCGGCGCGGATGGAAGCGGTCCCCCGCAAGAGCTTCTCGATGATCCGGTCCTTCGCGCTGGCCGATGTGGTCACGCTGGGCAACGCGAGCTGCGGGACGGGGGCAATCTTCGCGTGCCTCGCCTTCCTCGACGAAAAGCGCGCGGGCTGGCTGTGGCTCGCGCTCGCGCTGCTCCCGGTCGCGCTGATTTGTGACGTGGCCGACGGCTCGATCGCCCGCTGGCGCCGCAAACACTCGCCGATCGGGGCCGATCTCGACTCGCTCGCCGACGTCGTCTCGTTCGGGCTCGCGCCCGCGGTGCTCGGCTTCACCCTCGGCCTCCGCGGCGGGTGGGACGCGGCGATCCTCCTCTACTTCGTGGGCTGCGGCATCAGCCGCCTCGCCCGCTACAACGTCACCGCCGCCTCGCTCTCCGACGACAGCGGCAAGGTGAAGTACTACGAGGGCACGCCCATCCCCACGAGCCTCGCGCTCGTGCTCGCCTGGGCCATCGCGTTCAACCAGGGCCGCGTCGGCGACAACGTCTGGTTGGGCGTCATGCAGCTCGGCCCCTGGAAGCTCCACCCGCTCGCGCTGATGTACGCGGTGAGCGGCAGCTTCATGATCAGCACCATCCGCATCCCCAAGCCCTGAGAGACTCGAGAAATTGCACCACGGAGACACGGAGCCAGGGAGATCGAGGTGGTCTGCCGCTCGCCCCGCTCACCTCCGTCACCCATGTCCACATCGACCTCGCCGATGCGCGCGAGCAAGACTCGGCTCCCGCGAGGCGTGCGGCAGCACACCGGCTGCCCTCCGTGCCTCTGTGTCTCCGTGGTGATTCTCGCTCTCGTCTCTCGGACTCGAGGCGGATGAGCTCCATTACCGACGGAGGGCGGCTTCGACGAGGTCGAGGCGGTCCTGGCCCCAGAACAGGTGCTCGCCGTCGACGACCCAGGTCGGCGCTCCGAAGACGCCCGCCTCGACGGCGTGCTGGGTGGCCGAGAACAACGCGTCTTTGACCTCTTTGGTCTGGGTCTTGGCGAGGATGTCGTCGGCGCCGCCGCCGAGCAGGCCGCGGAGCACGTCGTCGCTCGCGATGTCGCGGTCCTCGGCCCAGAACGCGTGATAGGTCGCGTCACGGAAGTCCTTGCGTCGTTCTTCGGGGAGCGCGAGGTAGCAGCGCAGCGCCTTGACCGAGTTGATCGGGAAGCGCGAGGGCCACTGCAACGGCACGCCCCAGTGCGCAGACCACCGGAGCATGTCCTCCATGGTGTAGCGCTGCTTGGCAGCCGACCAGCTGAGCATCGGCGCGTCGACGGTGCCGATCGCCTTGAACACCGCACCGAGCAGCATCGGCCTCACCACGAGCTTCGCCCCCGTGCGCGCCGCGAGCGACTCGGCCTGGCTCAGCCCGAGATACGAGAACGGCGAGGAGAAGTCGAAGTACACCTCGAGCTGGTGCGGCCGCGTCGGCGCACGCGGCTCGGCGCGGGGCGGCGTTCCCCCGAGCGCGAGCTCGACGAAGTGCATCCGGTCCTGGCCCCACCACATCTTGTCGCCGACCACGAACGCCGGCGCGCCGAAGATCCCCTTCTCGATGGCGCGGTCGGTGCGCGCGCGGAGGTCGTCCTTGATCGCCTGGTCGTCGATGCGCGCGAGCACCGCGTCGGCGTCGTGCCCCGCGGCCGACACCACGTCGCGAATGGTCTCGGGCGCCGACGGCTCGCGGCCCTCGACCCAGTACGCGCGATAGAAGCCATGGACGACGCGCGGATCGACGCCACACGCGAGCGTCGCGCGCAGCGCTCCGACCGTGCGCATCGGATGCGCGGCGGGCTTGTTCAGCGGCACGCTCCAGTGCTGCGCCCAGCGCTGCATGTCGAGCTCGTTGTGCCGCCTCTTGGCAGGGCTCAACACCTCGGAGAGGTTCTGCGGCGTGGCGTTCGCCTTGAACACGCCGCCGAGCAACATCGGCTCCCACACCAGCCGGGCACCGGTGCGCGCGGCGAGCGCCTCGACCTGGGTGCTCGCGAGGTACGCGTACGGACACGAGTAGTCGAACCAGAATTCACATACCCCGGTCCCGCCTGCGGCGGATCCCGAGAGGTCAAGGTCGCTCATGCGCAAAGAGATCTGGCCCATCTCCCGCGGGACGTCACGCGTCTTCCTTACGGCGCGTTGGCGGCGCCCGGGCTCGGCGTTCCGACCTTGAAGTCGTTCGCGTTGTCGTCGGTATCGGCGCCGTCGGGCTGGCGCGAGAGCGACTTGGCCGGCGAGCTGTCGCCCGGGGCGGCGGCGGCGCTGCCCTCGACGAACACGCCCGTGCCGGTCCCGTACCCGATCGAGTCGATCACCGCGTCGCTCTCGTCCTTCAACGCGACGGACGCGCCGCCTCCCGCGAGCCCCGAAGCGAGCGCTCCATCCGAGCTCCCGCCGAAGGCGACGCCTGCGATCACGCGGAAGCCCTTGGCCGGAACGGTTGCCCCCGCGGCGAACGTGAAGAGCACGATATCGGTCGTTCCGGATGCCGAGCGATAGACGAGCTTGTGACCGCCGATCGAAGCAGCGGCCGCGCACCCGTTGTAGAGCTCGACGAAGTCGGCGTTCCCGCTCGTGCCGTCGCCGGTCTGCACCTCGTTGATGACGAGCTTGCAGGGTCCCGCATCGACGGGAGGCACCTTCGTGTCCGTCGAGGCCTCCGAGACCTCGGTGTCCTCGGTCGCGAGCGTATCCGTCGACGACTCGCTCCCCGCGTCGAGCGGCGGGGAGAAGGGCTCCACGGCGGTCGCACAGCCGAGCAACGAAACGACGGCGAGAACGGACCAGCGCATGCGAGGGCCCTTATCACGCCTGTCGGTCCGTGCCGCCTCCCAACACGAGATCCATGACGATGCGCAGGTCGCGAGTGGTGTACCCTCCGCGGCCACATGACCGGCGAAATCATCGTGGTTACAGGCGCAGCGGGCGCTCTGGGATCGACTCTCGTTCGGGCGTTGATCGCTCGCGGTGACGCGGTCGCCGCGCTGGACACGCCCCGATCGGGGCAGCGGCTCTCGGCGCTCGCACAAGAGCTCGGCCCCCGCGTGCTGCCGTTCGCGATCGACGTCACACACGAATGGTCGACGGTGCTCGGGCAGATCGAGTCGACGCTCGGCGCACCGACCGGAGCCGCTCTGATCGCCGGTGGTTGGCAGGGCGGCACCCCGCTGCACGCAGCCACCGACGACACCGTCTTCGAGCAGATGCACGCGGCCAACCTCGAGACGGTCTATCGAACGCTGCGCGCGTTGTTGCCCGGCATGGTGGCGCGCCGTCGCGGCAGCGTCGTCGTCGTCGGTTCCCGCGCGGTCGAACGCCCGTGGGAGAGCGCGGGCGCAGCGGCATATGCGGCAGCGAAGGCCGGCGTCGTCGCGCTCGCGCGAACGGCTGCCGCCGAGACGCTGGAGCACGGCGTCCGCATCAACGCGGTCCTGCCCAGCACCATCGACACGCCGGCCAACCGCGCGGCGATGCCCGACGCCGATCCGACCCGGTGGGTGTCCCAGGACAGCCTCGCCCAGGTCATCGCGTTCCTCCTGTCGAACGCGGCCCGTGACGTGACCGGTGCGACTCTGCCCGTGTACGGGCGCGTCTGATTCAGGCGATGCGATGCTGCAGCGGCTCTCCGCGCAGCACCGCCGCCACGTTGTGGGCGACGATCGCCGCGATGCGGGCGAACGACTCCTCCGTCGAACCCGCGATGTGCGGGAGGACCACCACGTCATCGCGCGCGAACAGCGGATCGGCGGGGTCCCAAGGCTCTTCCCAGAACACGTCGAGACCGACGCCACCGAGCCGCCCCGTCGCGAGCGCCCGTTCGAGCGCAGCTCGCGAGACGAGCCCGCCTCGCGCCACGTTGACGACGAGCGCGCCGGGCTTCATCGCGGCGAACGCCTCGTCGTCCAGGAGATCGCGGGTGTCGGCGGTGAGCGGCGCGTGCAGGGTGACGGCGTCGGCGTGGGGCAAGACCGCGAGCAATCCCGCCCTGCCGTCCGCGCGACCGATCGCGTGCACCTTCATCCCGAAGGCCTCCGCGGCTCTCGCCACCCGCGCGCCGCTCTTGCCCAGGCCGACGACGACCAGCGTGCGTCCGGTCAGCTCGAGCCCGATCGGTGCACCGATGCGCGCCTGCCCGAACATGCGCTGTGCCCCCTTGAGCCGACGCGCCAACGCGAGGAGCAGGAGCACCGTCGCTTGCGCGACCGAATCGGCGTTGGAGCCCGGCGCATTGCACACCGGAACGCCGCGAGCGCGTGCGGCCGAGAGCTCTATGGCCTCGTAGCCGACGGCCGGTTGCTGCACCAGCCGGAGGCGCGGAGCGCATTCGAGCTCGGCTGCTCCGAAGAGCGCGTTCGAGGGGAGCACCACGTCGACCTCGGCGAGCTGCTCGCGGAGCGGTCGCGCGGGATCACGCAGGCGAACCTTTGCGTCGACCCCCTTCGCGTCGAGCGCTCGCTGGAACGCAGGGACGATGTCGATCCAACCGGAGCCGCAATAGAGAACTGTCGTCATCGGAACCCGACGAGGACCTCGCCGCCGCAGGGGACGTCGAGCATCTGCGGCTGACCGCTGCTGCCGATGCGCACGACGTGGTGGCCGCAGGTGACCTCGAATACGTGTGGAGTGTCGCCGACCAACTTGCCATCGATCCACACGCGGTGGCCGCCCGAGTCGTTCGCCCGGATGCTCCCGACGGTCGACGCGGGCTTCGCGACGCTGGGTGCCGCGCTCGCGGTCTCGCTCGGGACGGGCGCCGCGGAGGCTGGAACGGCCGCGCTCGTGAACACCACCACGGAGCCAGGCGGGGTCACGGTGCGGACCGGCGGCGGGATCGCGTTCACGCTGGTCGGCGTGCGCGGGGGCCTGACCTTCGCCATCCATCGCTGGCCGACCGGAAGCTGCAGCACCGAGAACGCCACACCTGACGCGATGACCAGGGCGGAGGCGAGCACGAGCGCGGTGCCGATGCGGCGAGGGTCACGCGCAGGCACGACCGCCGGCGGCTCCGCCTCCGGTTCGGGGGCCGGCGTTAGGGGCTCCACGACCGGCTCGGGCTTCCGCGCCGGCGGCGGTTCGGGCGCTGCGACGCTTGCATCGACGACGGCGTGGGCGAGGGAGGGATGCGTCGGCATCCGCTTGAGCGCGACCCTCGCGATGGGGGCGGTGCTCGCTCGTACCAGCGCCGGACGCGCGACCGGCGGCGTCGAGTGACGCGCGAGGGCCTCGGTGACCGCGACCGGCGGCGGCCTCGGAGTGAGCGCGGCCATCGGCGTCTCGACGTGGGCGAGCAGCGCGCGCTCGACGTCCTTGGGGAGCTCGGAGGTCGACACGAACAACGCGTACACGAGGAACTCGTAGAGCCTCTTGCCGAGCGTGGCGCGCGGGTCGGTGACCCCGAGCGCGGCGAGCACCTCCGCCGTCAGTTGCGGATCGAGTGCGCCCTCGGGTGACATGCGCGCGAACACCGCGCGATCGATCGCCGACTCCTCGGCAAACGCATCGAGGCTCGCGCGGACGGGGCCCAACTTCCCCGCCTTCTTCGCGGCGAGCACGATCGCGCCAAAGGCGGCGTTGAACCACCCGATCGGCTCCTCGACGGAGTCCGCGGCGGGCACGCTCGCGGGCACCAGGCGCTCGAGCGCCGCGGCGACCACCTCTCGCGCGTCGAGGTGACAACGCGCCGGGATCTTCGCCTCGTCGATGCCCTCGACGAACGCGAACGCTCCGTCCGCGACCGCGACCGCACCGGCGGCGATGTCGTCGGCCTGGCGGCGCACGACCTCGAACAACTTCTCTCGCGTGAGGAATCCGGCCTCGATCGCCACCTCGCCGAAGCGTTTGCCGCTGGAGAGCCGCGTGACCACGACCTTGAGCTGGTCTGGATCGATGACGCCGAGGCGGGTCATCACCGCGCCGATCCGCTCGGTCAGGGCGTTGGAGGCTGCGCCGATGATCGTCGCCTCGCGGACGAACAGCGACCTGCGCGTGAGGCCCTCGGTCACCACGAGCTCGCCGGTCCATCCGGCTTGGATGATCACGCCGAGCACGTCGCCGACGCTGCCCTTCTTGGCGATCTCGCCGGCGAGCAGCACGCGCGCGCCGGCGTCATCCTCGGAGCCGACTCGACGCAGCACGAACACGTCGGGGCTGCTCGCGACGAGGTGCAACAGCCCGGGCTTGCCCTTGAGGAACATCTCGGAGCGGCGCGTGAGCGGCTCGATCGTGCCGTCCTCGCGGATGCGCACGAGAGGGCTCTTGGGATCCATCGCACCCGGAGGATACAGAAGAGCGTACCCTTGGCTCCATGCGGCGGATCGGCCAGGTGTTGTTTGTCGGCACTCTGCTTCTCAACGCGTGTTCCGGGAGCTCCGAGGAGAGCCCCGCAGGCGGCCCGGACGCCACCGTGGATTCCAGCGTGTCCGAATCGGGCGGGGCCGACACCGGCGGATTCAGCCTCGACGGCGATCCCGACACCGGCGGAAAGCTGGGGTGCAGCGCCGATCTGCGCTCGGTCGTCGACGCGACCGGCAAGGCCGTGAAGACCTGCCCCGTCGATCAAGGCTGTGCCGGCGGCGAGTGCGTCGCGGCCTGCAAGGCGGCCGAGGGAAGCCGCGGCAACGTCGGCTGCGACTTCCGGATCGCCACTCCCCTCGCCTACGGCACCACGTTGCCTCCCTGCTTCGCGGTGGTCGTGGCCAACACCTGGGCGCGGCCGGCGAAGTTGACGGTGTCGCGCGGCGGCACGGCCTACGACGTGACCAAGTTCGGCCGCATCCCGATCAACGGCAAACCTGCGACCGCGTGGACGCCCGTCCCGGCCGAGGGAATCCCGGTCGACGAGGTGGCGGTGTTGTTCCTCTCGTCGGACCCGAAGTCGGTGTTCCCCGAGAACAGCGTGGCGATGAACTGCCCGATCACGCCCGCGATCGACGCGGCGACGATGCTCGAGGGCTCGGGCAAGGGGATCGCGTTCCACGTCGAGAGCGATACTCCGGTGAGCGCGTACGACTTCCTCCCGTACGGCGGCGCGCGCTCGCACTTCCCGAGCGGCGAGCTCCTGTTCCCCACCACTGCGTGGGGCGACAACTACGTGACCATCGCCACGCCGCGCGGCACCCACGACGTGCCCGGTCCGCTCTGGGGTCAGGTGCTCGCGACCGCGAACGACACGTCGTTCAAGCTGCTGCCGAGCGTCGACCTCCCGGCGAGCGGCGCGTTCGCAGCCGCCCCGAAGGGCTCCACCGCCACGTTCACGCTCCAGGCCGGCGAGTACCTGCAGTGGCAATTGCCGACCGCGTCGACGGACATGTCGGGCACCATCGTGCTCGCCGACAAGCCGGTGGCCGTGATGGCCGGCAACCGGTTCTTCCGCCTCCAGCCCACGTCGGCGCCCGGGGGCGAGTCGACGCACCAGCAGATCCTTCCGGTGCGTGCGTTGTCGAGCGAGTACGTCGCGGCGCCGTTCGAGACCCGCCGCAAAGACCTGGCGCCCGAGGAGATCCCCTACCGTCTCGTCGGCGCCGTCGACGGTACCACCCTGACCTTCGATCCCCCCGTCACGGGTGCACCGAGCACGCTCGCGCGCGGCGCGGTCGCAGACTTCAAGGCGACCGGTCCGTTCCGCGTGACGAGCCAGGACGCCGCGCATCCGTTCGCCGCCGCGCAGTTGATGCCTACGGCGAACGTCGGCTCGGGAAGCCGAACGGGTGCAACGGCCCCGGGCTACGCAGCGATGCTCGGCGACGAGGAGTTCGTGGTGATGATGCCCGCAGGGCAGTTCCTCTCGAAGTACGTGTTCTTCACCGATCCCGCGTACGCGACGACCAACCTCGCGCTCACCCGCGCGAAGACGGCCAAGGGCTTCGCCGACGTGAAGATCGACTGCCTCGGCACGGTCTCCGGATGGAAGCCGGTCGGCACGTCGGGGCAATACGAAGTCACCACCGTCGACCTCGTGCGCGCCGATGTGGGCGTGATGTCGTGTGTGAATGGTCGCCACGTCGCGAGCAGCGACGGCCCCTTCGGCCTCGTCGTATGGGGCCTCGACAGCTATTCGTCGTATGCCTATCCAGGCGGTGGCAACGCCGCGACCCTCAGCACCATCACCGTGGATCCGACGCCCAAATGATCACCCTCACGCTTGACGGCCCCGGCAAGAACGCGCTCTCGACCACGCTGATGCAGTCCATCGTCGACCGCCTCGGCGAGGCGAACGGCGCGCCGGTGCTGTTCGTCGGCAACGGGGACGCGTTCTCCGCCGGGTTGAACCTCAAGGAGGTCGCGACGCACGAGGGCGACGCGATGTTCGCGTTCCTCGATCTGCTCGAACGGTGCATGACCGCGATCTACCTCTACCCGGGGCCGACGGTCGCCTGCGTGAACGGCCACGCGATCGCCGGCGGGTGCGTCATCACGTTGTGCTGCGATCACCGCGTGATCGTCGATTCGCCCAAGGTCCGCATCGGCCTGAACGAGGTCGCGCTCGGCGTGCGGTTCCCGCCGCGCATCCTCGAGATCGTGCGCCGCCGCGTGAGTGCGCTCGATCAGGTGCTGCTCGGCGGACAGCTGTTCGACCCGCACACCGCCCGCGGGCTCGGCCTGGTCGACGAGGTCGCGGCCGACGTCGAGACCGTCGCGCGCGCACGCCTCGCGACCCTCGCCGGACACCCCGCCGAGGGCTACGCGATCACCAAACGCGATCTCCGTGGCAGCGAGGACGACCTGTTCCCCTCCTCGGAGCACGCAGGCCGCGTGCGCAGCATGGTCCCGCAGTGGACCGCCCCGGTGGTGAAGGAGCGCATCGCGGCCGTCCTCGGCAAGACCAGCCGTTGAACGCGGGTGCCGCGAGGCGAGCCTTCAGCGCGGCGACTTCTTGGCGGGCGACTTCTTCGCGGGCGACTTCTTGGCGGGCGCGCGCCCGCCCTTCGTCGCCTTGGCAGCCTTCACCGGCAGCTTCGCCGCCGCTTTGAACGATCGCGCGAGCCAGCTTCGCAGCTCTTCGGGCTCGTCCATCATCGCCTCGGGAAGCATCACCTTGTCGCTCCGACGGCCGTCGCCCATCGGATCGAACCAGGACGCCCCTTCGAGCGCGAGCGCCTCGGCGCGCTCCGCTTCGGGCAACCAGACGATCGCCGAGCGCCCGAACAAGCCGGCGAAGAAGTTGCCGTTCACCTTCGCGGCGACACCGCCGAACATCAGCATCGTCTCGACGCGCGGGTCTTTCGGGAGCGCTTCGCGAAAGAGGGGATGGTGCTCGGGAGGAACTTTCACCCACGCCATCGCCCGAGCCTACATCAACCCCGAGGAGCGGAGGGCCAGCGTCCGCGTGTCGACTAAGCTTCCTTCTCCCACCATGCCCATCCGCCACACCGTCGTCCCCTCGTTGCTGCTCGGTGCCACGCTGACCTGCACCGCGCTCTCGTGCAAGCCCGCGACTCCCGCGAGCGACAAGACGAGCCCTGCGATCACCGCGGACGACGCGGCGCCCAAACCTTCCACCTCGAACCTCGCCAAGCCGACGGCCTCGGCGCCGGGCCTCGAGTGGATCTTCTCCAAGCCCGCCGGCGTGAGCTTCGCGAAGACCGAGACGACCGTGGCCCAGTTTCGCGCGTGCGCGGCGGCGGGTGCCTGCACGATCGTTTCGCGCGGCGAAGAATGCGATTGGAACCGGCACGATCGCGAGGATCACCCCGTCAACTGCGTCGATGCACACGACGGCGAGACGTTCTGCACATGGGTCGGGGGGCGGCTGCCGACGGAGCAGGAGTGGTACGCCGAGGCATCCAACGGTGGCACTCGCCGCTTTCCCTGGGGCGGCGATCCGAAGTCGGCGGCGGACGACAAGCTCTTCGATTGCGCGCACGCCGTATGGGCGGACAAGCCCGATCCGCGCGGCTGCGGGAAGGGATCGAGCTGGCCGGTGTGCTCGAAGCCGGCGGGCAACAGCGTCTCCGGCTTGTGCGACATGGCCGGCAACGGCTGGGAGTGGACCACCGGCGGCACGAATGGCCAGACAATCCTCCGCGGCGGATCGTGGCATTACGAGCGGCCCGTCTCGTCGATGCCGAAGGCGACAGGCGGCGCGGATGGCACCTTCCCCTGGTGGGGCGAGATGGGATTCCGCTGCGCGCGTTCGAAACCTACTTGATCGGCGTCAGCGTCAGACCGCGCGTGGTCTGCGAACGGAACTGGATCGTGCGCGGTGGCGTGAGGAAGTTTGCGGTCTCTGTTTCGTGCCGAATATGGCGGAACAGGATGCTGCCTCCGGCAAACTTCGCGAGGTTCTCGACCGAGACGGTCACGTTCGGCGCCGCAGCGGTGGCCTTGCACTCGATGACCTTCGAACCCGAGAGGCGCGCCATCATCGTGCCGGCGCCGAGCGAGAACGACAGCGGGTATGGGGCCTTCGGATCGAAGTTCAGGTAATCCGCGCTCACGTCGGGGACGCGCACGCCGAGCACTTCGAGCCCCGGCACCGCATCGGCGAGGCTCGACGCCGGCTTCATCTCGAAGTCGAGCAGCGGCGGCGTCGGGAGCATGAGCGCCGCATAGGGCGACTGATAGCGGCCCTCGTCCTCGCGATTGAGACTGAAGAACGGCGTCGCACCGTGCGTGACGAGCAGCGGGCCCGTGGATACGAAGCCGCGCAGCGGGCGCAGAGGCGGCTGGGGATACGCCTTGTGCTCCGCGCACGTCCCCGGCGCGAGGTCGGGCTGGATCATGTCGTTCAGGACGCTGTCGAGGTACTCCTTGATGTACTGACGTTCCGCGTCGTCCTTGGGTACCCACAATTGCGCGGTCGCGTAGGCCTGTTTGGTGCTCACGTCGACGGTGAGCTGCACTTCGCCGGACGGGAAGTTCAGCGCCGCGACACGCACCGCCTCGAGGTCCGGCCCCGGGGAACCGTCCCCCATCTCGGCGCGAATCCAATCGCGCACGCTATGGCCGTCGCCGAGCTTGCCTTCCTTGGCGAGCTCCTCGAGGAACGCGCCGAAGCGGCGGCCGATCTCATTGGTGGTGACGTCCGCGAGGTCCTCTCCCACGAGAGGTTTGAGCGGGGGCTCGAAGTCGTGTCCCTGCGCCTTGGCGACGAAACTGACGATGAAGTCGGGCGCGTTCAGGCTCGCAATCGCGTTGAAGATGAGGTGTCGTCCGCGCCCCGCACCTTGGGCCGATCCGGGGATGTTCAAGACCGGCTTCATCCCGGTCTGTGGGATCGCCTGCGGGGCGCGGACGTGCGGTTCGTGGGGGTGCAGGACCATCACCGCCAACTTGAGGTCGGCCATGCCGGGCGCGAGGATGTCGAGCGCGTCCTCCAGGATGACGTGAACGAGCGTCGGCGCGCCGGTCCAGAACGTCGCCTGCGGGGGCGGGTTGCGGATCATGAACGTCTCGTAATCCGTGTCTGCGATCACCTGGAGGATGTCGGCGAGCCGATCGAGCCCTGTCAGACCGGGGACGTCGCGATACCGCTCGACCTGTTGCGCGAACGCGTTGCGACGGTCCTCGGAGCGCTTCGTGATCGCGGAGGGGAGCAGATACTTCGGCGTGGGACGCGCGCGGTAGAACAACACCTGGAGCTCGTCGGGCACGCTGTCGTCCAGGGAGACGGAGAGCTCGTGGCCAACCTTGCCGAGCAACATCGGCTGCGAGGCAATGAACGCGTTCCTCGTCGGCTCGAACCGAAGCGCGAACGGGCCGGCGAGCGGCTGCTTTTCGCGATCGAACATGCGCACCGAGACGTCGGTCTCGCCGTTCACGTCGAGCTGCAGGCCGCCAACCTCCTTGGCGTCGATGCCGTCGGAGAAGTGCTCGATCGTCCAGATGGTCCGGCCGGCGAACACCTTCAGCTTTGCGACCAGCGCCGCGGCGGTCGCGGTTGGCGCCTCCGTCTTCGGAGGTTCGGACGGCTTCCCCTCGCCGCACGCGACGAACGCGAGCGCGCAAGCCAACAGCATCCGTCTCGGCCCCATGGCATAGAGTAGCGCGACCTCGGGGCTACTCGGTGACCCCCGCCTTCGCCTACCGGCCGAAATGAGTCTCCTGCCGTGGAGTGTGCGCGGGACGAACGCCGACGCACCAGAAGGCGCTCGTAGCCCCGGGCGAGCGGCGCTTGCCGTGCCGCGTGCTAGGGTTCCGCCCTTCCGATGTCGTCCCGCCCCACGCCCAAAGACCATCCCTACGCGACGTTCGTCGCCGACGTGCAGAAGCCCGCCCGCTACCTGGGCGGTGAGTTCGGCGCCACGGCCAAGGACTGGAACGATCCGGCGATCGTCGCCAAGGTCTGCCTCGGCTTTCCAGACCTCTACGACATCGGGATGAGCCACCTCGGGCTCAAGATCCTCTACTCGTTGATCAACGCCCAGCCCGACCTGCTCGCCGAGCGCGCGTTCTCGCCGTGGGTCGACATGGATCGTGAGCTGCGCGCCCGCGGCCTCCCGCTGGTGTCGCTCGAGACCGCACGCCCGCTCCGTGACTTCGACATCGTCGGCCTCAGCCTGCAGTTCGAGCTCACCTACACCAACTGCCTGCAAATCCTCGATCTCGGAGGCGTTCCCCTCCGCAACGAGGACCGGAGCGAGACCGATCCGCTCGTCGTCGCGGGCGGTCCCACGGCGACACACCCGGAGCCTCTCGCGCCCTTCGTCGACGCGTTCGTCATCGGCGACGGTGAAGAGGCGTTCCCCGCGTTGATCCGTGCGTGGGCCAGCACCCGTGGCCAGCCGCGCGCCGAACGTCTCCGGGCGATCGCCGCGATCACCGGCGTATACGTCCCCGCGCTGTACGAGACGGCGATCGACCCCGACACGGGTTTCCTGGTGGTCGATCGGCCCAAGGCCGACGCGCCGATGCCCATCCGCCGCGCGCTCGTCGCCGATCTCAACCGCTATCCGTTCCCCGCCGACGGCCCGGTGCCGGCAGCTGCGGCCGTGTTCGACCGCATCTCGATCGAGATCGCGCGCGGCTGCACCGAGGGCTGCCGTTTCTGTCAGGCGGGCATGATCTACCGCCCGGTACGCGAGCGCGATCCGGAGAGCGTCATCGACACGGTGGTCAAATCGCTCAAGCACACCGGCTACGACGAGGTCGCGCTGACGAGCCTCTCGACGGCCGACTACTCCTGCGTCTCGCCGCTCGTCCGCGAGGTGATGGCGCGCCTCGAGAAGGAGAAGGTCTCGCTCTCGGTGTCGTCGCTCCGCGCATACGGCCTCGACGAGGAGCTGCTCGACGAGATCCAGAAGGTCCGCGCCACCGGCCTGACGTTCGCCCCCGAGGCAGGCACCCAGCGCATGCGCGACGTGGTGAACAAGAACGTCACCGAAGACCAGCTGATGCAGACCGCCGAGCGCGTGTTCTCGCGCGGGTGGTCGAAGATGAAGCTCTACTTCATGATCGGCCTGCCGACCGAGCGCGACGAAGACGTCCGCGGCACCGTCGAGACGGGTCATCGCGCCCTCCAGCTCGGCAAGCGCATTCAACGTGGTCGCGGCCCGAACGTGACGGTCAGCGTCTCGACGTTCGTGCCCAAGCCGCACACGCCATTCCAGTGGGCCGCCCTCGACGACCTCGCCGAGATCCGGCGCAAGCAAGCGATCCTCACCGCGACCGCGCGCGGCACCGGCGTCGATCTCAAGACCCACGATGCGCCGGGCTCGGTGCTCGAGGGCGTGCTCGCACGCGGCGATCGCGCGGTCGGAGAGGCCGTGCTGCTCGCATACAAACGCGGGCAGATGTTCGACTCGTGGGAGGAGCACCTCGACCTCGATCGCTGGCAGAAGGCGTTCGACGACGCGGGCGTGGTGATGAGCCGTTACCTCGGCACCATCCCGCTCTCGGCGCGCCTGCCGTGGACGCACATCGACGTCGGCCTCGAAGACGGCTTCCTCGCGAGGGAGTACCGCAAGGCCCTCAAAGACCAGCTCTCGCCGCCGTGTGGCAAGGCTGCGGGCATGTTCGTGCACCACACGAACCTCGAACAGGCCAACGCCGACAAGCGCAAGTTGGTCTGCTACGACTGCGGCGTCGCGTGCGACCTCTCCGCGATGCGCGGCGAGCGCCTCGTCGCCCTCAAGAAGCTCGGCGCCGAAGGCCCGGTCGCGATCGATCTCGAGAAGCGTCGCCCCAAGCGGCCCGACGAGCGAAAGCCGCGCGTGAAGTTCGTGCAGGGCGAGGGCCGCCGCTACCGCATCCGTCTGAAGAAGATGGGACCGGCGGCGTTCGTCTCGCACCTCGATCTCATTCGCGCGCTCCCGCGCGTGTTCCGTCGGCTCGAGCTGCCGCTGTTCTACTCGCAGGGGTTCCACCCCAAGCCCGATCTGGTGTTCGGTCCGGCGCTGTCGCTCGGCGTCATCAGCCTCGACGAGTACGTCGACGCGAAGATCACCGCCGACCTCGACGTCGACGGCCTTGGCGAGCTGCTCGACGAGCACGCGCCCGAGGGCGTGGTCATCGAGCGCGTGGTCAAACTCGAGAACGCCGACGCCGGCATCTCCAAGGTCCTCGGCGACGGCGCGTTCGCGCGGTACGTCGTCGGCATCCCCAAGCAGGCGTTGCCCCAGCTCGGCATGCTCTCGCGCCCGAGCGACGGCGACTGGGCATCGGCCTTGCGCGCCGAGATCGAGGGTCAGCTCGAAGGCGGCTCGCTCGTCGTCGTGCGCACCATCGACGGCATCGGCAAGAAGATCGACGTACGCCGGTGGCTCGATCGGATCGCCGTGAATCGGGGCGCGGACGTGCTCGCGCGCGCCGGCGTCGTCGGCGACCTCGTTCCGGTCGAGGTCGACGTCACCCTCTCCAATCAGGGCGGGGTGAAGATCTCCGAGGTCATCGAGGCCCTGCTCGGCAAGGACGTCCCGTTCCGCGCGGTGCGCGCGGCGATGTGGACGACCCGCAACGGCCGCCGCGTCGACCCGCTCGATATCGTCGGCCTTCGTGCCGCCGAACGCACCGTCCTGTCGCTCTCCGCCGAAGCCGAGTGAGCGTTGGTTGCTAGGTCGACAGTCGACTGTCGACCCAGCCTACGCGAGCAGCGATGCGGTGCGCTCGCTCGTCATCGGCGCACGCAACCACGCCCATTGGCGCCTCGATGCGCACCAACGCCCGTTGCTCGCCTCGACGTCTACCGGCTTGCAGTCGAATTCCTCGCGCGCGTCCTCGAGGTCCTCGACGGTCTGCCGCGGCAACGGCGCGAGCTTCGCTCCCAGCGTTCTTCGGCGTCGTGTCGAGGACGCGCGTGAAGTTGCGTGAGTCGCAGGTGCGATCGTCCTCATCCCGAGCGCCCCATGAGCGGAGAACGCGCCGTCACGAGCGAAGCGTCGGGGTGGTGCTCTCCAAATCGCGTCAAGGACATCAAGGGTGGGGCTACGCGCGGCGGTGCTAGCGGATGGCGTATAGACGGTGAAGCTACGAA
>Ga0208492_1000417_pt1 | contig 36490 bp, 32 predicted proteins | sample Subbioar_CSW14AB_FD_184820 | JGI IMG/M metagenome (GOLD analysis project Ga0208492, IMG submission 184820) | Serpentinite rock and fluid subsurface biosphere microbial communities from McLaughlin Reserve, California, USA - CR12Mar_CSW14AB (SPAdes) | ecosystem: Environmental > Terrestrial > Deep... | reverse complement strand
AATGCTTCGCCGTTGGCTTTACCAACACCAACTCGCATGGAATCTTTCAGGTCTGTTTTTGCATGAATATCATCTAGACGCTTCTGGTAGGGTTTCAAATCGGTGAATCCAAGGAAATCCTTGCTCTTGATTTCATCGTATAAGACCTCATACTCACCATTGTCAAATATGATATCAAAATATTCTTCGCTTCCAATACGATGGTGATGGTTGCACTTAAGGCAAACAAATAAATTTTCTTTTAATTCGTTTGTGGTGCAGATATAGTTACACTCAGGACATTTACTCCATAAACCTTCCGGTGTTTCCTTTTTATCTGCAGTAGAAGTAAGGATATTTCTATTCTTACGGGTAAACCATCTTGACTTTGCAGGTTCAGCTGGCTGCGGATTGGATTCGGCTCCAGTTAAATTTTGTTCGAAGTCTTCTTCACGCTCTTTTTTCATATATCGTGCAATCAAATTGGGGCGGAAAGATAATCAATTATCAAATAATAGGCGCTAAAATATAGAACTCCAAACTGTTTTTCAACGGTTTGGAGTTCATGTAATTGATTTTGTTACTACTAAGCGTTACGATTGATGCAGTTCAGGTCTTCAAAAGCCACTTCTAGGCGTTTTGAAAAGCTTTCTTCTGCTTTTCTCAACCAAACCCTAGGATCATAGAATTTTTTATTGGGCTTATCTGCACCTTCAGGATTTCCCAACTGCCCTTGCAAATAGTCTTGGTTTTTCTGGTAAAAATCTTTAATTCCTTCCCAGAAAGCCCACTGTAGGTCTGTATCGATATTCATTTTGATAGCACCGTACCCAATTGCTTCTCTGATTTGGCTTTGAGGTGAGCCGCTTCCGCCATGAAATACGAAATAAACAGGTTTAGGGCCTGTCTTTAATTCAGCTTGTATATAGTCCTGGCTATTCTTTAATATTTCAGGACGCAATTCAACATTTCCTGGTTTATACACACCGTGCACATTACCGAATGCAGCGGCAACCGTGAACATATTGCCCACTTTACTCAATTCAGTATAAGCATACGCAACATGTTGTGGTTGTGTATATAATTTGTCGTTTTCAACATCACTATTGTCTACACCATCTTCTTCTCCGCCGGTTACACCAAGTTCAATTTCAATGCTCATTCCTAAAGGAGCCATTCGCTTGTAAAATTCAACTGAAGTGGCAATGTTTTCTTCAATTGGCTCTTCTGACAAATCCAGCATATGTGAGCTGAATAGAGGACGACCTTTTTCCTTATAAAATTGCTCACCAGCATCAATTAAACCGCTTACCCATGGTAACCATTTTTTTGCTGCATGGTCAGTGTGTAAAACTACGGGTACGCCATAATGCTTGGCTACATTGTGAATATGTAAGGCACCTGAAATACCGCCAGAGATATTTCCCTGTAAAGCATCATTCGGCATTCCTTTTCCTGCTACAAACTGAGCTCCCCCATTAGAAAACTGAATAATTACAGGAGAGTTAACTTTAGCTGCAGTTTCTAAAGTTGCATTAATCGTGTTGGTGCCGATGGTATTAACGGCAGGGAGTGCAAACTGGTTTTCCTTTGCATCGTTATACAATGCTTCCAGTTCTGCTCCAAATAGTATCCCAGAGCTGTATTTTTTCATATGGCTAAGATAATGAAAAGCGCACAAAAATAAAAGCCTCTATTCTGGTTACTTTAACAGTTCCAACAGCTTTATAAAATACGAAGGGGCGTACAACATTCTGCTGCCATACCAGCTAAACATTTCTCCGTCTGCCAATACAAATGTTTTCTCAGGATATAAACTCCGCAGTTCGTTGAGATGGATTTCTTTAAAAGGGTAGGGTTCACTGGATAAGAAAACGATCTGAGCATTTTGCCATTCCTGATCCTGAAATTGAACGATGGGATATCGTAAATGATTCATATAGGTATTGTGGCAATTTATTTTCTGTAGCATGGCATGAATAAAGGTATCTCCACCTGCAACCATATAAGGATCTTTCCAAATAAGATAAGCACATGGGAGGGAGTGTAACTGCTTGTATTTCAAAACTGCCGCAAGGTGCTGAAATTCTTTTTGAATATTAGTGATGATTGTACTGGCGATTGTTGACTTACAGGTTGCTTTTCCAATTGATGCAATCATTTCTAAAGCAGAATCATAGTCAACAACATCCGTAACCAGCATTTCCGCACAATCCATTAAAGCCTCAACCTGATCTTTTACATTTTCTTCCTTACTTGCAATAATCAGTGTTGGGTTAAGGGATTTGATTTTCCCAATATGAATTTGTTTGGTGCCTCCAATTCTGGTTTTGCTACAAAACCAAGATTCAGGGTGTACACAGAATTTTGTGATACCAACTACCTGATCCCCCAAACCAAGCTCATATAAAAGCTCTGTAATACTGGGAACGAGAGAAACGATTCTTTGGTTTTGCAAGTATGCCATTTACGCTTGCAAAATACAAAAGCTTTATCTGTATTTGTACCATGATCCGGTATTCACCATTACAACTCGGTCGGAAGGTTGAATAAATTGGGCATGTAATAATTTTTTTGCAGCAATATATGTAGCGGCACCTTCAGGACTCAGTAATTGTCCCTCAATGCCTGCAATATGCTGAATGCCTTCGTCCATTTCGTTTTCTGAAACTGTTAATGCAGTTCCTTTACTTTCGCTTAGTACGTTCAGCATCATTTGTGTGGCAAATGGATAGGGGACTGCCAATCCATATGCCGCTGAAGACTGTGGCGCATAATTGTCAGGCAGCTTTCCATCCTTAAAAAGATGCACCATTGGTGCACATTGATCGGATTGAACTAAAACCATTTTCGGTAGAGGGCCGTCTACAATTCCCATGCTAACTAATTCTTTAAAAGCTTTCCAAATGCCAATCAACCCGGTTCCGCCTCCAGCGGGATAAATGATAATATCGGGTAATGACCAGTTGAATTGTTCAGCAATTTCATAACCCAGTGTTTTTTTTCCCTCTAACCGGTATGGCTCTTTCATTGTTGACATGTCAAATGCTCCAGTTTCTGCAGCAATGGATCTTGCCATTTTACCGCATGCATCAATTAATCCGTCAAGAAGAATTAATTGTGCTCCATACAAACGGCATTCTTCTTTTAATGTATCAGCAGTGTGCCTTGGCATAATAACAGTAGCTTCAATTTCAGCTTTGGCACAATAGGCACTCAAAGCACCTCCGGCGTTACCTGCGGTAGGTATTACCATTTTGCGGATACCCAATTCCTTTGCTTTGGAGACGCCCATACTCAGCCCTCTTGCTTTAAATGACCCGGTAGGGTTTTTAGCATCGTCTTTTAACCACAATTCCTGCAATCCTAATTGTGTTGCTAATTTTTTCAATTGACTCATAGGTGTAAATCCTTCACCAAGCGTTACAATATTTGCCTTACTCAATACAGGCAATACCTGCCGGTATCTCCACATAGAATAGTCTTCGGTTCTTATAAAATTTGTACCTGCTGTTGGTAAATCATACGCTGCACTCAAGGGCACGTTGCAACAGGTTGAAAAAGTCTGAATAATAGTATGATCATAAGATTTGCCACAACTGCTGCATTCCAGTGATTTGATTGTAGATAAGGACAAACTGATTGTTGATTGGATTTTCATTCACCAAAACTAACCCCGACATAATAATTTGAAATGATTATATAATTATAGTCGATAACTAATAGTTATATATTGATTTAGCTAATTTTATAAAAACTTTATTCAGTTCACTTTTTTCACCTCTTCTTTCTATAAAGAAAAACTGTCTTTGTAAATGAAGTCCTTCAATTTGTATTTCTTTTAATTCACCCGCTTTCAGTTCTTTTTGAACAGAAATATTGGGAAGGAATCCTATGGCATCTGATGCCAATAAGAAGTTTTTTAGCGCTTCTGTTCCCCCCAGTCTAACTTTTACTTTTAATTGGGATATATTAATCTTGTGTTTAGATAATCCTCTTTTTAGTACAGCCAAAGTGCCACTACCTACTTCTCTCAAAGCAACAGGTAACTCTATGAGTTCCTGGATTGAATAGTTTTTTTTCTTGAGTACCCTGCTATTGCTGCTGCATACTGCAATGACTTTGTCGGTAATGAATTGGGTATATTGAATTTGTGGTACTTTACTATTTTCTTCTATAATACCTAAATTGATTTGTTTATTGAGTAAAGCTTCTTTAACCGATTCTGAATTGCGATTCAATAGACTTATTTCAATCTGCTGAAATTGCTGATTAAAAGCAGATAAAACTTTTGGTAATATATACAGGGCTACCGTTGTACTTGCACCTAATTTTAAATTACCCCTTGCCTGCAAAGCATCCTGTAAAACAGAAATATCAAATTCAGTTTGTTGCTCAATGGTTTTTACAGTTTGTAAACGATTAAGCAGCAACTGACCTGCTGCAGTCAACTCAATTTGTAATCCCTTTCTCTCAAAAAGTTTGGTCTGATAATGAGCTTCCAGTAATTGAATATGCTTGCTGATAGCAGGTTGTGAAATAAACAATACCTGACTGGCTTTTGAGAAACTCTGCAGTTCTGCAACATGCATGAAAACCATGTGTCGCGTAGATATCATATTGGTTTATTTAGCTAAACTCTGCAATACATCATACTTGGTTACTATATGGTAGTCGCCTTTTTCATCCTTTGCCAGCACTGCACCTGTTTCCTTATTTATCAGACTTCCCAATCTTTCAACGGGTGTGTCAAAGTCTACAACAGGGTAGGGATGCTCGGTAACACTGCCTACTTTAGCATCTTTTATGTCAGGGTTGCCAAAAACTTTTTGAAACAATCCATTTTCCGAAACCGCACCAATAGGCTGTCCATCCTGCATTACTGGGATATGTTCAATATCGTATTTTTTCATGAGCGATACTGCTTCTGCAACGGTATCATCAATACCCACAGAAATCAAACGCTTGGCTTGTCTGCCATTCACAATATCCTTGAAGGTTTTTACATCCAGAAATCCTCTCTCCATCATCCACTGATCATTGTACACTTTACCTACATATCGGCTTCCATGATCATGGAATATACAAACCACAACGGCATCTGAAGGTAATTTATCTTTTAATTGCATCAATCCCTGCAAACAACTGCCAGCACTGTATCCACAGAACAGGCCTTCTTCTTTGGCAATTCGTCTTGCCATAACTGCACCATCCTTATCGGTTACCTGTTCAAAATGATCAATTACACTCATGTCGTAGTTTTGAGGAACAAAATCTTCCCCAAAGCCTTCACTGATATAGGGATGTACATAATCCATATTCACTTCTCCGGTCTGATAATAATTCGTTAGCAAAGAACCGTACACGTCAATAGCCCATATTTGAATATTTGGATTTTTTTCTTTTAAATACATGGCTGTACCTGTAATGGTGCCACCTGTACCAGCGGTGCAAACTAGGTGTGTTATTTTACCTTCAGTCTGTTCCCATATTTCAGGACCCGTGCTTTCGTAATGCGCCTGACGATTGGCTAGATTGTCGTACTGGTTCATGTACATAGAATTGGGAATTTCCTTTCCCAGTCTTTTTGCAACACTGTAATAGCTTCTGGGGTCATCTGGCATTACATTCGTAGGGCAAACAATTACTTCGGCACCCACAGCTTTTAATATGTCTACTTTTTCCTTGGATTGTTTGTCAGTAGTAACGAAAATACACTTGTAACCTTTTACACACGCTGCTAAGGCAAGCCCCATACCTGTATTTCCACTGGTGCCCTCAATAATGGTTCCGCCGGGTTTTAATTTCCCTTCCTGTTCTGCCACTTCCACCATTTTCAATGCCATACGATCTTTGATGGAATTACCTGGATTAAAATAATCTACTTTGGCTAAAATGGTTCCTGGTAAACCCTTTGATACTTTATTCAACTGAATCATTGGCGTGTTACCAATTGTCTCCAATACGTTTTTCTTCCACATAAACTAACAAATGTTTGTTCAAAGATATTGTTTATTTGCTGATGATGCCGCTTCTACAAAAAGCTTTGATCTAACGCAAATTTTTCGGGGAATTTGGGATGTATATGCTGATAAAAATCCATGATCTCTTTCATGGTTGATTCGTAACTGGTAGGAATTATTTTTTTCCCAATGCCAGCGGTTTTGGTTTTATAATCTACATAACCTAAAAGAATTGGGACATTGGCATTTTGAGCTACATAAAAGAAACCGGTTTTCCAGGCAGCTTGTTTACTGCGAGTTCCCTCTGGTGTAATGACAATTATTAAGTCAGTATTATCATTAAACAATTGAACCATTCCTTCTACCAAACTGGGCCTATTTCCGTCTTGTCTGGGACTTCTGTCAATAGCAATGCCACCCAAAGGGCGCATGATGATATTGAAAGGGAACCGCATCCACTCTTTTTTTACAGTAAATCTAATCTGTAAACCATAGATACCAAATGACAGTATCATATACCAGAAATCCCAGTTACTGGTATGTGGAGCAGCTATAACAATTGATTTGTGTATATCCTTGGGTAGATTGGGATCCAATTTCCATCCGCTTAATCGTAAGAGAATTCTGCAAAGATCGCGGAACATGAAATATGATTAGAAGGTTAAATTAGGAGGCTTTAAATGATGCAGCCATTTTATTGCAGATATCACTGCTGATCATTTTTTCTGCCAATGTAATCATATTGGAGAAGGCTTTATCATTACTAATACCGTGTCCAATAATAACAGGCTTTGCAACTCCAAGAACCGGAGTACCACCATAGTTCTCGTAGTGAAAACGATTTAAATATGCGTCATTGGTAAGGTTCCTTTCTTTTGCAATGTCATAAAAGGATTCAGCCATTTTTAAAACGATATTACCAGTGAATCCATCGCAAACCATTACGTCAGCTTTGTCATTGAAGAAATCCCTTCCCTCAATATTCCCAACAAACCGTATCTGATTGTTGTCTTTTAACAGGGGATAGGTTGCCTGTGCAAGAATATTTCCTTTGCCTTCTTCTTCACCTACATTAATTAAACCAACACTGGGCGTTTGTATACCAAGAATATGTTCAGCATATAAACTGCCCAATACGGCAAATTGGTTCAATACTTCGGGTTTGCAATCTGCATTAAGACCCACATCCAGTAAAACGCCTGTTTGACCATTTAATTTAGGCATAACCGTAGCAATGGTTGGTCTGTTTACGCCTTCAATTGCTTTGATGCTGAACATGGCTCCCACCAACATCGCTCCTGTATTACCAGCACTGATGAATGCATCAATTTTCCCAGTAGCCAATAAGTGAAATCCAATGGCAATGGATGATTTTTGTTTTTCCTTCAGGGCTTTGGTCGGGTGCTCATGATAACCAATGGTTTCAGGAGCATGTACAAAATGCAAATTAGGTGATGAAAGCTGGTACTCATTTAAAAGAGGTTGTACCAGGTTTTCATCACCTATACAATATAAGTTTACTGAATTAACAGGATTGTTCAGGTATAAGCGTATCCCTTTCACCGCTTCTAACGGTGCAAAATCACCTCCCATCATGTCTAATCCTATATTCATTTCAGCAAGCTGTGGTATGTTGAACTATAAGGTTACGCTTTCAATGGAGCTTTCTCAGCTACCAGTTTTCCCTTATAGAACAATTTACCTTCGCTTACATGCGCACGGTGGCGAACATGAATTTCTCCAGTAGTAGAATCTTTGCTTAAAGTAACTTCCTGTGCTACATAGTGCGTTCTTCTTTTAGCACTTCTTTGCTGTGAATGTCTGCGTTTTGGATTTGGCATTGCTCAAAATTTATAATATCAAAAATTTTTATTCTAGGTCTTTAAATTTTTCTAACCCTTTCCAGATAGTAGGAGTGCTGTCTTTGGTAGCATCTTCTTCCATCTTTTTTAACTTCTCTAACACTTCTTTATTGCATTTTGGCCCACCCATTTCTTCTGGTGAACAGATTTTTTGCAATGGGATGCTCAGGTTTACAAACTCGTAAATCCAATCTGCAACCATCAGGTGGCTTTCATTTCTTCCGATATAATATACATCGGGATCTTCTTCCTGCTCATTCATGGTTTCGGGTTCGTCCACCATTTTTACGATGATGTTGAACTCGTCCCAGAGTTGAAGTGGAAGTGTGTTGCCACAACGATCGCAACCTGCCTGAATGCTACCGTCAATATCGAATTTCAACTGCATGAATCCCGATTTTTTGTCGAGATACAGTTTTACGGTTGCATCACACTGGCTGAAATCCTGCTCGCCATACGGAATAAAGAACTTGTCGTCTACCTTGTATTCGTACAAATGAACACCCGGCTTCAAACCCACAAATGCGATCTCATATTCGCGCCGATGATTCATATCCACGTTTTAAGGGTTTGCAAAGGTAGAAAAAACAAGGGAATTTGCCAAAGTAAACTAAAAATAAGCCTCAATCTTGCATTTGCAGCAGTAACTTTACTTTGTAAAGGATGCTTAAAAATGCTTGTAAAAGATCAAAATAACCTGAAAATCTGTATTTCACTGGGTATTTTGGCAATTATAAGCTTGTTTTTAGGGTCATGGGAGGGATTTGTGGAAAACTGTTACGTGGCTACTATTTATCCACTTTTGTCCAATTGGCTAAGATCCTTCTCCCATTTTTTCCCTTTTAATATTGGAGACTGGATGTATGCCGGTATTATTATCCTCATCATCCGACTGTTTTTTCAAAGAAAATGGGCCAATTTGGGTATCCTACTTTTTAGTACACTTATTGTTTTCCAGCTTTGCTGGGGGATCAATTATTACCGAAAGGGCATAGCAGCTCAGTTGAAACTGACTAAAGCAACTTATTCCAACAATGAAATCAATGCAATCACCCATCAATTGATTGATTCAGCCAATTACTATCGCAAAATAATTGGAAACGGGTCTTTACCTCATATGACTATTGAGCAATTGGTGCAGGAAGCTCAGAAAGGTTACCGGAACGCATCCTATCGTTTCCCGTTTTTAGCCATTGAGGTTAAGTCTGTAAAAAGAAGTTGGCTTACACCTATTGCGGACTATATTGGTTTTTCAGGTTACTTTATTCCTTTTACCGGCGAAGCCAATCTGAGAGATGATTTGCCAGCGGTGCTTAATCCATATATCGTCTGTCACGAAATTGCACATCAGCTGGGCTATGCCAGTGAGAGTGAAGCTAGTTTTGTGGGACTGCTGGCTGCTGAAGCCAGTTCTAATCCCACCCTGAAATATTCACTTTATTTGGATTTGCTTGGATATGCATTGTACGAACAATATCTGCTTTCCGCTTCTTTACCCTATGCTGATTTTGAAAATATTGTTATTGAAAACAGAAGCAGAATGGACACCCTGGTAAAAAAAGACAGAAAGGAAATCAGGGATTTTTTTAATCAGCGAAAAAATGCAATCAGTCCCATCAGTAATGAACTGTATGACCAATTTTTAAAAATGCAACAACAAGCTGCAGGCATTAAGAGTTATAATGAAATCATTGCCTGGTATATCAACTATCAAAAAACAAAATCATGAGTATAACTAGAATACAGAAATTAATTATTTCCATAGTAGCAACTGTAGGAATAGGATCCCTGGGCGGAATATTTACCATCTCGGAAATACCGAATTGGTATGCGGGTTTAAACAAACCTTCTTTCAATCCCCCCAATTGGTTATTTGGTCCAGTCTGGACTAGCTTATACACCATGATGGGCGTTTCTTTTTATTTAATCTGGAAACAGCCTGCAAATGAAACCAGAAAAAAAGCCATTCAGCTTTTTATGATTCAATTTGTACTAAATTTTTTCTGGTCAATTATTTTCTTTTCTATACATGCGATTGGATCGGCATTAATTGAAATCATTGTTATGTGGATTTTTATATTGTTAACCATCATACAATTCAGTAAGCTTTCAAAAATAGCCGCATGGTTGCTGGTGCCCTATATTGCCTGGGTTAGTTTTGCCACTATTCTTACTGCAAGTATCTGGAAGCTCAATTAAAATTTGTTCTTCCACATCATGCTTTCGATTGGCTTGTTCGGTTGGCCACTGTATTTGGCATTGCCTTTCTGATTGTATTTGACACCTATTTCGCCATCAACCGGGAAATAAATCAATTGCCCAATTGGCATACCTCTGTAAACGCGAACTGGTTGCTTACAGGAAATTTCCAATGTCCAGTTTCCGCAGAATCCAACATCACCCTTACCGGCAGTGGCATGTATATCAATACCCAATCTACCTGTAGAAGACTTGCCTTCTAAAAAGGGGACATGTGCATGGGTTTCTGTATACTCTTCTGTTACACCCAGATAAAAACCACTGGGCTGCAAAACATATCCTTCTTCGGGAATCTCGAAATACGTAATGGTGTTGTGCTTTTTGGCATCCAGTACTTCATCTGTATAGGTGGCCAACCATTTGCCTAGATGAACATCATAACTATTGCTACCCAGATCCGCACGATTATAAGGTTCAATAATGATGGTTCCTTTGGCTATTTCCTCCAGTATACGTAAGTCGCTTAAAATCATTCTGTTTAATTTTACAGTTGTATTGCAAAAAAATACTAATTCTGCATACAACAGATAAAAATTTTTTGAGTGCCGCTGCATTATCAACATAATATCAACGATTTTACCCGGTTGGCCGTCTGGAAGATTGAAGAGCCGGAGGAATTTTTCTTGCAAAAAGTACCTCTACAACAGTCAGTTTCCCATCCTCACAAACGTTTGCAGCACCTGGCAGGAAGATATCTGTTACCTTTTTTATTTCCTGATTTTCCTTCAGAATTGATTCAAATTGCGGATACCCGTAAGCCTTATTTGCCAAACGAAAGCTATCATTTCTCCATTTCGCATTGCGGGGATTATGCTGCAGCCATTGTTAGTTCCAATTGCAGGGTGGGAATTGATGTAGAACTGGTTACCTATAGAGTTGATAAAATCAGGCACAAATTTTTGCATCCCACAGAATTGTCAGAATGGAATATTGAGGGATTGGAAACTGTTGAAAGATTCAGAACGCTCACCCTTCTGTGGAGTGCCAAAGAAGCGATGTTCAAATGGTGGGGCAGGGGGGATATAGATTTCAGTGAATGTATGCAGGTTAAGAGAAAGGAGTTACAAGCGGCTGGAAATTTAGATGCCTTATTTCAAAAAGGTGATTTTACTACAGCACTTGATTTGAACTATCAATTAACAGATGAACTGAGTCTGGTTTGGCTGTTTAAAGACTAAACTAATCGTATTTACCGGTTTGCGACATTTTTTTCAGGTATTTCCGGAGTGAACATTTTAGATGGGTTTTTAGCAACTGTCCCATCGTATTGGCTTTCAAATAAGGTGCGTGATCAAAATGTTCGTACAATGCCTTTCTTAACTCAGCAATTTTTTCAGGCGTTGAAATGGGATCATCGTCCATGATATCTAAAAGTTCCTTTATCCGATAACGAGCAGATACCAGCCTAAAGGTCATCATGGTTTTTTCCTCAACCTGGTACTGCTCAATAGATTTATTATCCAGGTGACTTAAAACCATTTTTACAAATGCTTGATTGTCTTTAAAAAACTGCGGGAGATATAAATTTTTTCGTCCCTCATAACTTTGTTGATCAAAATCGATGGCTCTGATGCGATACTGAAAATCTTCAATGTCGGGAATAATATTTACAACAAAATTATAGGAACGCATATCTCCTAATAATTGGATAAAGCATCGTTCATTGAATTTTACGAACTCTTTTGCAAGCCTTATTTTATTCGTGTTTGCTGCATTTAAATATTCATTGACAAATAAGTCTCCGGGAATGCCTGGTGTATGTTCCTCTATCAACGTGTCTTTACTGGTAAAATAAGTGATGCGATTGGGAGATAACATATGCTCCAATTCAAGACCATAAATCCTGCTTGCATCGGCTTTTTTAATATAGTAATGATCGTAGTTGTCGTTGAATTTATTTACGATGCGAATCCTGAACGGTTGGCTATTTCCGAAATAACAATAATCAATTCTGGCTACATCCAGATGATTAACAAAACTAAAATCCCCCTCAGTTTTTAAAATCGCATATACTTTAACAAGACTCTTTCGAAGAAACTCCCATTCTTTCATATCATACGACACTTTTTCCCAGGCCGTGTCGTTTCCGAATTTGTCTTTTAAGGGTGTAGTATAGGTAAACCGTTGTAAATCCTGGTAACTGAAGGGTAGCGATACTTCTCTGCCATAACGTTTAAGATATTGACGCAAATCTTCCTTAACTGGAAACATGGGTTTCCTTTTTGAAGGACTAGCCGTTTGCCCATCCTGATTGGTATGATTAAAGGAATTATTCAATTAGCAAGGAGTCATTGTCTTCCAACAAATTAAGATTAACCGCATCCGCGCCCGCTATTCCTTCAACAGAGCCTTGTATATGCGCAGCATTCAATAATACTTTTTCCAACTGTTTTTCCCGTGCTTTCCAAAGTTTCTCCATGGTGTCTCTTTCCCTTTGAATACTCTGACGCATGGTCATAAAACCTTCCCGAATAGCTTTCCACTGTTCACTGAATTCAGTGCCGGTTAAATAGTCGTACAACATGACCATTTTGTCTCCTTTATTTTCCTGGCTTTTTCTGGCATCTGCAATTTTTAATAAGGCATTTCTAAGTAAAAGTGCAACGGATCTGACTTCCGAAAATGTACAAATGTATACGCCGTCCTTTTCTCCGAACCGGTCCATATCTTTTGGAAAAGTCTGGGTAACAATAACAGCCACATCAGCGCCAAAACTGCGCATATCTTTTTTTAATTTCTCTATCCACTCATTTGAGAAGTCCTTCGTACGCTTACTTTCGTAAATGATTTTTCCAGATTCATTACCAAACTGGTTTCGTACAATTTGAATACAATCTGCACCCCGCACGCCTTTACCAACTTCTTCAATTTTATCAAAAGGGAAAGTAGATTGAAGCATTTCTTCCAGCATCAACTCTTGCACTTCTCCTTGCAATTGCATACTGCCCTGTTCCTGTTTTCTGCGCATTTCTTCAACCAGTTTTTTCTGGTCTTCAATCTGCTTTTCCAGTTCCTTAGTTCTTAATTGGTATTCTTGTTCTTTCAAACTGATCTTATCTGCTTCTTCCTTTTGTAATTGTTCTTTTAGTTTGGCTCTTTCTTCTAGCAACTGACGCTGAATGGTAATTTGAATTTCTTCTTCTTTGGCTTTTAAGGCTTGTTCCTTTTGTAAAAATTCTAATTCCTTTTTCCTCGATTCTCTTAGTTTTTCTTCAGATTCTGCTGCTTTTTGTTGTAGGAGTTTCAATTGATTTTCATAGTCAGCAGCTAGGGATTTTTTAACTGAATCCTGCATTTCTGCGTGTAATCGCTTTTTCTCGGCTTCCAGTATTTCAGCAGTTTCAATTTCTTTTTTCTTCTGCCAATCAATCATTTTTCCTCTTAATTCTTTCTCAATTTCTTCACGCATGGTGTCACCCGGTTCAAATTGGTGGTTGCAATTAGGGCAGGTTATAATAAAACTGGACATATTTTTCTATTGTAGTCTGTAAAGGTATTGATTTTTAAAAACAGCTTAAAATGGTCTTTGGATTGCTCGTAATGGAAAATAGTATTAAATTGTAAGAACGAACTATCATTTTTTCCTCCAAACAGCATTTTCAAATTATGCCATCAGAACTTGATAAATTCAGAAACCCCATTTATCATTTTCGCGGTGCCTCCAGTTTTCCGGGTCCTTATGCCATGAAAACTGAAGCCTTACAACAATACAATGTAACCGCCGAATTATTTGGGTCTACCACCATTATTGTATCAGATACAATTCAATTTAACGTTAAAGATTACCAGTATGCCTTAAGCAAGGATGAGAATGGTAATATTACTGAAGTAGGTATGTATTTCATTCCTGTAAGTGACGATGCAAGTGTACCAGACAGTTCAGGTAAATGGGTTCCTGCAGGTCAAGTGATAGACAATTTCATCAGGAATAAAACCCAATTAAAGGAAACTGACCCTATTTATGCATTGATTTCTTACATGCATCCAGAAGAAAATAGAGGAACGCTAGAACAGTTATGTGGAGATGGAATGGTTAAGACTCAATTGGGATTTACCCATATGGGAGCCTATTTAGGTAACGCAATAACAAGTAATTCTCCCGCAGCTTATCACAATCATCGATTTGGCTGCGCATGGGGTGGAGTGCTTAATACCCATTACGGTTATCCTTGTAACATTCATACTGTCTCGATAAAAGGCATTGACCAGGCAGTATTCAACCAAAATTGTCAATTGGTTGATTTAATATTGGGTAATGGGATTCAATTCCCCGGAAATTATGAAAGTTCCATGTTTAGACCAGTATTCATCAATGCGGCATTGATGTTCTATCGGGACTGGCTTTATCAAGAGACTTATTTATTACAAGACACCACTTGGTATTTTTATTGTGCAGCCAATAAATTAACTGTCTTAAATATTGCCTGTAATTTACCTCATAACCCTGCAGCATTTAAAGAAATCTATGGCGAAAAAGAAGGAGGGGCACTTTGGAATCAATTTCTATTAAGGTATACCAATGCAACTGGTTTCCCCTTTGATTATTATCCCAATCAACAAACTGATTTTACTCCTTTATGGAAACTACAAGGCTTAACACCTCAACAAATAATCCCTTTTACCAAAGAGCAATATGATGCATACGATGCCTGTCGTAGAACAGGCGCTCCATATACAGGCCCAATGCCTGTGCTACCACCCACAGCTGTAATTTGTAGTCCGCAACAAACTGCTGATGTTATCAATGAATTCATTCAAATTTATGCAGACCCTTACGATGCGGGTGCATTAACGACTATTGGTGTTTTGGCGGCATTTGTAAAACCTATTACACAAAGACTTGGCATAACACCTTTAGCATATTTATCTTATACGGTTGGATTGTTCCAAAAACTGGTTTATTCAGATGCAAGACAATTTGCTGTTGACCCAAAAAAGCCTAGCTGGGATAAAAGTGCCTGGTTTCAGGCTACCTATGCAACATTAGTAAAAATGTTTAGTACTGGTAATTCGAACCAACCAAGTCCTGATGTTGTAACAAACCTAGATATCGCTTTCTTCCAAGATTTAGTAAAAGAGAACCCAAGTGTTGAGGACTTTGTTTCAAAAAACATGGATAAATTTTCGTCCCAACCAGCTCTTCTGGCAAGTTTTTGTATGCTAACTGTTGTAGTCAATTGGAATGAGATTCAACAATCTCCTGTACTTACAAGAGAAGAGGCTTATATCAATTTTATGCAATCAAGTGAAGGGGATTTCTTAAAAGCAGAACATCTAGTAGTAACTAGCGCAACAGGGATACAAGATAATATAATGCCAGCTGCTTTTAACTTAATCTCTAACGGACTTTACAAAGCTAATGAATGGGTAACAATCGAGACGATTTGCACTGCAGTGGATATAAAAGAATTACAATTAAAAGAATCTTCATAAAATAAGATGAGATTACACCCCGTCTTAATTGTTATTGTTTCTATTTTAACTGTAAGCTGTCTTTCAGGCTGTCAGGCTAAAAAAGAGTATGCTGTTCAATTAACAAAAGGGTGGGAAATTGCTATAGCAGATAGTAGTTCAACTTTAATTGTAACAAAAGATTTGCTATTCAAACCACTTTTACAAATATCCGACTTAACAGCTGCAGATTCTGTAGGTGGATTTGTTGTTCTTAGAAAGCGTTTTGATTTAAGAGACTCGATGCCATCATTGAATCTTGGCTTAATGTTGGGCAGAATTGTAAAGGCAGACATTACTTATTTGAATGGTAGCTATTTAGGAAGCACCGGCAATTTTCCACCCAATAAAACAAACCCTTGGAATATTAATAGAAACTATCCGATTCCCAATGAATTGATAAAAAGAAAAGGGAACGAATTACTGGTAAAAATATATTTTGAACCTGGCAGAGGTGGTATTTTTGATGCCCCTATTATAGCCAACCGAAAATACCTTGAGAATTTATCTAGACTGAGAACTTTCTATTACGTTGATACATACAAAATTTCAGCAGTCATCAGTTTTCTTGCTTCCATCATCTTTTTACCCATATTTTTCAAACGTGGTATAGATAAAAAATTTCTTTATTATACAATCGCGATCTTCTTATTCGCAATTTGGAGTCTTTATCACTTTATTTGGTCTCTGCCTTTTTTGTCGGATATTTCTTTTTTTGATTCGGTTCTTTTTCAAAAAATACTTTGGATAGCATTGTTTTTGTTCAGTTTTTTTAACGCTTTGTTTTTGTACGAATTTTTAAATCGGCATAAATATGTAATTCATCTGAAAATAGTAAAGTCGTTAATGTTTTTAACAACCTTAGGTATTATCATTGCTTGGTCGCCACAGTCACTTGAAAGTATTCGAAAACTTGCCTTTCTGGGTTCGCTTGTTCTTGTTGTTCTTACTGCGTATTGGACGGTTACTGCTATTAAAGACAAGGTTCAATATGCTAAAAGTGTTTTTGTTGTTTACACAATTTTCACAGGCCTTTCTATTACGGATGTATTAATTGATATTTTTAATCTTTACTTACCATATTTTGCACCAATTGCCGTTCCACTTTATTTAACCGGTTTGGGCCTAATTATTATCAATCAATATGTAGATGCCAACTATGAAATTGAACAATTGACTGTAACGTTAGATCAGAAAAACGTAGAAATAGAAGCTAAAAATATTGATCTTACTAAATTGGATAAATTGAAAGATCAATTTTTAGCCAATACATCGCATGAACTTAGAACTCCTCTAAACGGCATTATTGGGATTGCCGAATCACTAATTGATGGCGCAACAGGTCAACTGAAACAATCTACCATATATAATCTAGATATGATTGTGCACAGTGGAAAAAGACTTACTTCACTAATTGGCGATATACTTGATTTTTCGCAAATAAAGAATGACAAGTTTACGCTGTATAAAGGAGCCGTTTATTTGAACAAAATAACAGACCAGGTTATACTATTGACCAAACCATTGTGGAGTGTAAAACCACTCCAGTTAGTTAACGAAATTTCTTCGGATCTACCACCAGCATTTGCAGATGATAGAAGAGTGGAACAAATTATGTTTAATTTGATTGGTAACGCAATTAAGTTTACTGAAAATGGAGAAATAGCAGTTCGGGCAAAGTTGGCAGGCGAGTGGATAGAAGTGGCTGTATCTGATACGGGTATTGGAATACCAAAGGATAAATTCAAAGACATATTTAACAGTTTTGAACAAGTTGAAACTTCATCTGATGATCGACAATATCAAGGTACAGGCTTAGGACTTTCCATCACAAAAAAACTAATAGAGTTGCACGGCGGAACAATAATGGTTTCCTCTGAAATAGGGGTGGGGTCTACTTTTACTTTTACTTTGCCCAAAGGGATTGAGACCTTATCCGCTTCAACAAGTGAAGAACGAGAAATAACAAGAGTTAAGGAGTCGGATATTACAGAAGAAGAAATTATAGAAACTGAAATGCTTCAAGAGCAGATCTATACGGTTTTAGTTATTGATGACGAACCCATAAATCTTCAGGTTTTATCTAATCACTTAAAAACAAATAATTACAAGGTTAAAACAGCATTGAGTGGAGAGGAGGCTTTAAGACTAATTCACAACGAGGGCGAACCGAATTTGATAATTCTTGATGTTATGATGCCGAAAATGTCTGGCTTTGAAGTTTGTAGAAAAATTAGAGATGAGTACCCATTGAGCAATATGCCTGTTATCCTTCTAACTGCAAAAGACCGTATTTCCGACCTTACAGAAGGATTTAATTCAGGTGCCAATGATTATCTCGTTAAGCCATTTTCGAAACGTGAACTATTAACAAGAATTAAAACACATCTCAGCCTTTCATTAATTAATAAAGCGTATAGTCGATTTGTTCCAAATGAATTTTTAAATTTATTAAACAGAGATAGTATTATAGATATTAAACTGGGTGATCAACAACAATATGAAATGACTGTCCTGTTTTCAGACATTAGAGATTTTACTAGTTTGTCTGAAAAAATGTCTCCTAAAGAAAATTTTGACTTTTTAAATGGCTATCTGGAACAAATTGGCCCAATTATCAGGAGCCATAACGGTTTTATTGATAAATATATTGGGGATGCAATTATGGCATTATTTCCCAGTGGCCCGGACGATGCAATTAAGGCTGCTATTTCTATTTGCCAATACCTAGAAGCCTATAACAAGAATCGAATCATAGATGCTAAGCCACCAATCAATATAGGTTTTGGAATTCATACTGGTTCAATGATATTAGGAACTATTGGAGAATTAGAGCGAATGGAAAGTACGGTTATTTCGGATGCTGTGAACTTGGGTTCCAGACTTGAAGGGTTAACTAAAATATATGGAGTTTCTATTCTGGCAAGTGAATATTCCATACAAAAATTAAAACATGCAGAAAGCTTCCATTATCGCATTATAGATCGAGTAAGGGTTAAAGGGAAAGAGCAAGTAGTTTCTATTGCAGAAATATTTGATGGAGACAGCCAAGAAACATTAGAATTAAAACAAAAGAGCAAGCTGTTTTTTGAGAAAGGAGTTTCGGCTTATGAATTAAATGATTATAAACAAGCCACATATTTGTTCGAGCAAGTTTGCCAGATTTATCCAGAAGATGGTCCCACACTTTTTTATTTAGAAAAACTTAAAAAATATGAAGCCTAAACCTCCTAAATATATAATAGAACCCATATCAAAAGAGAAATGTATAAAAATAGCCCTGAAAAGACCTGAGTTTGAACCTGATAATGGTGCAACGGCTTGGTATACCGAGGATATTGGCATTGGTACACCTTCACAATATCAATGTAAGTTCATGATTGATACTGGAACCAAAAATACTTGGGTAAGTTCAACTGCTTGTACAACTGACGCCTGTAAGCCACATCAAAAATTTGATTCTAAGCTTTCTAGCAGTTTTTCCAATAACGTACCTGCAAGCAAGATTGATTTTGGAGCATGGGGTTCTATGTCTGTATTATTCAGTAGTGATTATTTTCATCTAACCAATCAAGCCAAACTGAAGGTAAATTTTGATGTAAGCATTGAATACAATGGTAAACAGTTTGAGGAATTGATTCCAGATGGAGGAGTAGGCATTCCCGCTCATTATCCAACTGTCAATCCCAGTTCAACTTTACTTTTACCCGCTTTAAAGGAAAATGGGGATATCCAAAATAGTATTGTTTCCTTTTGGTATAACCGCAAAAAATTACAAGGAGAAGTTTTAATGGGAGGTATAGATTTTGATAAAATTGACCCCGATAGTCTAAATATCATTAGTCTAATTGAATTTCCATCAGATCAAGAATGTTGGTTAATTAATTTGCAATCCCTAGATGGTATTTTCCCTGATGGGAATACAGAACGTATTCTTTCTAATGTAGCTTTTGCACTAGACACTGGATCTTCTCAATTTAAAGGTGATGCTGACTTTATTAATCACTGTAAATCGGTGATTACATCTAATGGAAAATTTCCTGAAAAAATCCAAAGCCCTCAACGTATACAAGATTTTGCATATCCAACCTTACAGTTAACTATTAATGGTGTAATATATCCTTTACAACCAGAACAGTATTTTATACAGGTTTCGCCAACAGAATGGCATCTGGCGTTTCAATTTTTAGCTGATTGTGAAAATGAATTTTTAGTGGGTACTACCTTTCTGGAAACGGTACATTCCACATTTGATTTTGATAATAAATATATTATTCTGGCTAATCCCAAATTTGACCTATGAGTATCAATAATTCTTGGGTAAATGAATATCACTCATTACTCCAATTGAAACAAGATCCTACAACTGGAATGTTGTCTGGATTGTATAGTTCTACTACAGGGGGGACAGGAACTTATGATGTAGTAGGATGGGCGTCTTTGCATGAACCAACAGAGCAAGCAGGTCAGCCTATGGCTATTTCTGTGTTATGGAGATCAGATGACGGAGGCAAGTCTGATCCAAGTCATGAAGTATCTGCTATGGCAGGACAAGTAATCAATATGGATAATAAGCTTCAACTATCCTTGGTCCATATTTTTGTGGAAACAGATCCCAATAGTGCCAAAATAGAAGCTGGATTTTATCCAGATAAATTAATTTTTTTACCTAAAGAATCAACTCCTAGTTTGTCAAGTAATATTGGTCCTGCAAATCCAGATGATAGGATAGAAGGTGTAAATGTAGAGGGGATTTGGCTAAATGATAATGACAGCTCTGAATTACAATCATTACAAATTGTACAATCCGATATTCATAGTTGTACTATCAATGGCTTTTTAAAATACAAAGATGGAAGTCAATTTGCATTGATTGGATTTACAGATAATTATGCAACAAACAGTAAACTTTCAAAACAGTCCATTGGATTTTCATCTTATATTGACAACGTTGGAAGCAGAACCTGTATTAGTTTTGCTGGATACTTTGAAATTGACACAGGTAAATTATACCTCAATTCATTACATGCAAATGCAACTTCAAATGACGCCAATTATACACAAGTTAGGATGGATTTTTTTCAATTGTATAAAGACAATAGTCAGCAATAAAATTTGCTTGTGTCAAAGGGATATAAGGTATTGTTACACTTAATCCAGCTGTATGTAGCACCAATGTAGCTAATTGTTTCTTACGTTGGTAAGGGCTGGTTTCTATGGCAATATGTTGAACCTTGTTAAAGTTTAACAAGATCATCTCTTCACCCCAAATACCTTTTTGTATCTGTATGGTTTGTTCATTAAACCAAAAAACAAAATTAGATTGACGGATTTTGTATGCAATGGAAAAATAAGCAAGTATCATTAATGGGAAAGCAATTACCCAAGGTTTCCAGAAATATAAAGCAATTGACGAAACTATAAACAATGGTAAAATATAGAGCACAGTAGGGCGCCATGCATACGACGAATGAAGTCTATTTTGCCTTTCTAAAAGGGACGGCCAGACTGGCTGATAATAAGCCCCCAACTGGCTCAATAATTGTTTTTGTAATACAGGAAGCTTAATATATTGATCATCTTTCAAGATATTTTCACCCAGCATATAGAATCTGAAAATGCGGATGCCTAAAATCTTACGTAACCAATTACTATTCCAGCTAATCAATTGGACTTTCTGCTGTAGCATCATTTTCTGCTGGGTTTGCAGGAACCCCCATTTTACCTGAAAACCTTTTTGGTTGGCTGTTAACTCCATATCATTGTATCGGAGCAAGACCCGAATGATTGAGAAGGCAAGTGTAATAATTACACCTATTGTAAGTAAGCTGGAGATATTGCTTGCGCTGAAATTGATTTGATTTACTTGCTCATCAATAATAGCATCTGTTTTTTTGCCGAAAAATTGTCTAAGATCATCTAGCCGAGACAGGGAAAATGCAAAAATTAAAGAAAGGGTTTTGAGATGGTTTTCTGAAATAGCGAGTTTCAATAAGTCTTTGTTGCTGAGCCCCATCAACCGAATTCCTTTATCAATGGATGATTTCGCAAGTGATAAAGCTTCTTTTTCTTGCAGCAGCTCTTGCAAATCCAAGGCTTTATGGTGGTTAATCGCTGCGATTTCTAATTCAGTCTTTTCACTTCCTGCAGTCTCAATTCTTAAGGTACAAGTATTAGTGAATCGATGAATATAATTTTGAACGAGATGAACCGATTGAATTTTATGAATTGGAATAGTCTTTGTTTTTTTGGTAAAAATTCCTGTTTGCTCAACTAGTTCATTATCTGCAATATATACTCGGGTCTTAAAGAAGAGAATGAATTTTTGAATATGAAATAGAATGAGAATCCCAGCTGAAATTAATAGAAAATAAAGAAGTCTGGGAGAACGATCTTCAGTCATTTCATCCTCTTTAGAAAAGCTACGATAAATAAAATAGATGATTAATACCCAGCTCTCTCTTAATGTTTTTAAAATAATGAATAGTAAAGCAACCAGCGAAAGCTTTTGGGGTTGGGTCCAATCGGTTTTAATTCGACTCATTTTTTTTCATTTTATCCATCATCCAATCTTTAAGTTTTTCCGCTGTTTCCTTTTTAAGACCGTGAATACTGATGTCTCCCAGATGGCTAGCAGCAGTCATTAATTTAATAGAAGCCAAACCAAATTTTCTGCCGATGGGGCCCGTTTGTATAACACAATTTTGAACTTTTCCAAAGGGGATAATATGCGTGTCCTGAAAAATCCAACCTTTTCTACAGATGATATCTTTTTCTCGAAGCGCCCATGCAAGATTTTTAAAACCGATTTCAATCAATCCAATTATGATAAATAGCCAAAGCACAATGACGCCTATAGTACCAAAAATAATCCAGTTTTTTTGTAATGCATCTATCCAAAAAAACAGGGGTATTGCGATTGCAATTGCAATGACAAAAAATACAGACCATCCAATGTAAAGTACTTTCTTGTAGGTAAATTCAACAGGCTGAAGCAAAGAGTTAGCATACTGCGGAACTTCGCTTATAGCAATCGTTTGGTTGGTGAAAGATATGGGCTCTATTAAGTCCCAGAGATTTCCGAAAATATCCTGAAATACGGCAACTGTTCCATAGGATTCTTTGCAAGGCTCTCGAATGATGGTTATATTGTTATCCAATAAGTTCTGATAGTCTCGCTGAAAATTGTCTGTATGTAAAAAAAGAAATACTCTGCCTCCTGTCTGGTTACCAATTCTGGAACTTTGTTCTTCGTTGGCCGCTTTAGCCAATAACAAACTGCAATATCCTTTACCTCTTGGCTTTACTTTTACCCATCTTTTCGTTTCGCTTAATTGGGTGTCTTCAATTAATTCAAATTGAAGTTTTTGAGTGTAAAAAGCGATTGCTTTATCGTAATCATCCACAACAATAGCAATCTGTGCTAGCTGTTGTTGCATTATTTTTTGTTTTTGTTTATATAATTTAAAATAAATGCATCAAAATCGGGAAGTGATGTATCCTCATATACCATCATAAATTGTTTGAACTGCATGTACCCATAAATAAATGGATTTTGTGTAGCTTTTTCATAATTTTTGGTAAAATACTCTTCCATAGAAATCCCTTCGGGTACAGGATTAGGTAATTTACTCCAAAATGTTTTTGCGGTTTCATAACAATCCGCCAGTGCTTTCTGCTGCCCTGCTTTACGCCACCAGAGAATGGCAATTGTGTTTGCTAAGTATTCATTATTATAGGATAAACCCACTTTTTTCTCTACAGCATGTTGAAGCGCATGGCCTAATTCATGGGGCAAATAAAACCCATTGAAAAACAAACCAAAGGCTTTTTTGCCTTCTATTTCATTGCCCGCCAAACTATAAAAGAATTGTTTTTGATCGGGAATTACTTGCTCCCAAATCGGAAGATTGGCAGAAATATCTCTGTAATCATAATATATTAAATAGGGGGTTGTGTTTAGTACTGCTTTCGCATTAAACTGAATGGCAGGTTCAACCTTTTTTATGTCTTTAATAAATTGATTGGTTATACTACTTCCTTCGTTTACCAGTGAGGCAGAATCTGTAATTAATGTAAACCATTTTTGTTGTGCATTTGATGCTAATTGCAAACCGGTTAACAAACATATCATCATTAATTTTTTCATTATATTTTTTCGAGTTTTCCTTTTCGTTTAATAATATTTTTATAATCCCACTGTATTTCTCTTGATTTTTTTAGCCATCTATTTAATAGTGTCATATTTATTTCATGACTGTTTTGATAAAAGACAGATGCATCTTTAAACTTACCTCCTTTAACAGACAACTCTTCCTCATCAAAACTTGAACCGCTCCAAAACATGAGTCGGATTCCTTTTTTTTGTTTGGAATAACCCACTATTGGGTTGTCATTGATGAACCAAACAGGATGCGCATGCCATATTTTTGAATCAGATTCTTTCAATACTGCGTCAATGGCATTGGCAAGTAAATCGCATATTGCCGAATCCTCAATTGTCTGAGCCTTGTTGTATTGAACTATATCTTTATTCATTATTCAATATGTAGTTTATATTTAAGCAACAAGCCAGATAAACCAGTATTTGAGAACTTCGCATTTTTCAATCGATTACTATCTGGATCTATTGAGTATCCCCAAGCGGTTCTAAAATCTGTTTTTTCCAAATTGGACTGGTCAAATACAGATCCAGTTAAATCACAATTGTCAAAAATGGCACCAGATAAATCAGTTCCTGAGAAATCCACATTTTGTAATGAGCAATTTTTAAAAACCGCTTTCGGAATTTTCGCATTAAAAAATGAAGCATGATTCATTTGACACCCCATAAAGGAAAAAGAAAGTGAGAAAGGATTACAATCTTCAAATCTAACACCTATTAATTTAGCGTCTATAAATTGAATGTCCTGAAAAATCGTTTTTACAGATTTTACATTGCTTAAGTTACAACCTTGAAAGACGCATTTGATGAAATGATAACCCGACAAATCCTGGGTGCTGAAATCACACTGATTAAAAGTACAGTTCTCATATTCTGCATTTTCAATCAATTGTATCTTATTATACTGCGCACCTATAACTTCTTTCATGTAAAAATGTTAGTTTTCAAAATTTACAACTGTAACTTAATTAAATTTTAGGCGTATTGGAAAACAGATTTTGGCGCATAATTTTCTCTAGTTTTTTTCCTTTTGCCAATTCATCTACCACTTTGTCTAGGTATCTTACTTCTCTGGTTAATTGATTCTCAATGTCTTCAATTCTATATCCGCAAATCGTGCCTGTAATTAAAGTAGCATTGGGGTTAAGTTGAGCTTTTGAAAAGAATTCAGCAAAACTTACTTTGTTGGTAATCAGTTGATTAATTTGTTCTACTGAATAACCAGTTAACCACTCAATGATTGTATTTAATTCTGTAACGGATCTTCCTTTTTTTTCAATCTTAGCCACATAAAGTGGATAGACTGAAGCAAAACTCATTTTTGCTATTCTTTCATCGTGATGGCTGGTAGTAGACATAGATTTACAGTTTCAATTTGAAAATAAGGAAAAATGAAAGTATTTGAAAAAGATTGTCGGATCTCTGTAACAAGCTTCGATTGAATCCATAAAAAAATCCCGCACTTTGTGCAGGACTTTTCTCTGTGCCCGAGACTGGATTCGAACCAGCACGCCGTTTCCAGCACCACCACCTCAAGGTGGCTTGTCTACCAATTTCAACACCCGGGCGCCTTACCAGGTTGCAATATTAAAATATTTTTTTTACATCCTTTCGGGTACTTTAATTCCCAGTACTTCCATTCCGTTTTTAATTGTTGTTGCTGTTAATACAGATAACATAATTCGTAATTGCTGTTTGCTAGTACTTTCAGCATTGGCAATGGAATGTTCAGCGTAGAAAGAACTGAAAATTTTGGCAATCGTATAAATGTAAATGGCAACTTTTGAAGGATCCTGTTCTTTAGCTGCATCCTGCAATGTTTCAGGAAACTGTTCCAATGCCACCATTAGTTCCTTTTCAAGTGGAGTAAAAGTAACCGAATCATCCGGAGTCAGCTTGGTATCTGGAGTATATTGTAATTTCCTGAGAATACTGCTGATTCTTGCATAGGTATATTGAATAAAAGGCCCTGTAAATCCATGAAAATCGATGCTTTCCTCTGGATTAAAAATCATTTTTTTCTTTGGATCTACCCTAAGAAGGAAGAATTTCAAAGCTCCCAATCCAATAGTATCATACAATGCCACTCTTTCTTCTTCCGTAAAGTCATTGACCTTCCCCAACTCCTCGGTTTTCTCCCGGGCAATTCGAATCATTTCATCAACCAGGTCATCTGCGTCTACCACCGTACCTTCCCGGCTTTTCATTTTGCCGGTTGGCAATTCAACCATACCATAACTCAGGTGATATATTCCATCTGCAGATGGTAATTGTAGCTTCTGACAAATCAGTTTTAATACTTTAAAATGATAATTCTGCTCATCACCAACCACATAAATACTCTGTTGAGCATTGAACTCCTTTTGCTTTTGTTCAGCAAGACCAATGTCTTGTGTTATATAAACTGAAGTGCCATCTTTTCTTCTAACGAGCTTTTCATCTAAGCCATCTCCGGTTAAATCAATCCAAACACTCTGATCTTCTTTTTGATAAAACACTTTTTGATCCAGTCCTTTATCTACCAGATCCTTACCTAATAAATACGTATTACTCTCGTAATAAATTTTATCGAAGTCAGTACCAATTCTTTTATATGTGGTATCAAATCCTTCATAAACCCAACTGTTCATCTCTTTCCACAACTGAATAACTTCAGGCTTTCCGGCTTCCCAGTCCAACAACATTTGCTGGGCTTCTTTCATTATGGGCGCTTCTTTTTCGGCCTGTTCATCTGTTAGTCCTTTTGCTTTAAGATCTGCCATTTCAGCTTTATAGGCATCATTGAACCTTACATAGTAATCTCCAACAAAATGATCGCCTTTTTTCCCTGTACTTGCAGGCGTAGCTCCATTGGCGTATCGCTGCCAGGCAATCATACTTTTACAGATATGTATGCCCCTGTCATTCACAATACAGGTTTTTACTACTTCATTTCCGGTAGCTTTTAAAATTTCTGCAATGCTTCTTCCAAGAAAATTATTTCTCAAATGCCCCAGATGTAAAGGTTTATTCGTGTTGGGAGAGGAGTACTCCACCATTACCTTATTTCCATTAAGCGGAGCAAAACCGTAGCAAGTATTGGCGTAATTACCAGCCAACTTCTCTGACCAATATACTTCCGGAATGGTTAGATTTAAAAAGCCTTTAACCAGGTTGTAGCTGGAAAACAAAGATGGATATTGGTTCACAAGATAGTCTCCCAGCTCTTTACCCAATTGTTCGGGTGATTTCCTGAGTGTTTTTACAAAAGCAAACAATACCACGGTATAATCCCCTTCAAACTCAGGTTTGGTTTGATTTACCAGCACGTGCTCCGGAAGCACTGATTCTCCATAAAGAGCCTGAATACTGTTGGCAGCTGCCTGTTTTATTTGATTGACCACACTCATAATCTTAACAATTTCGGGATGCAAAACTAACCATTTATCAACTACCTTCGCGCTCCGTTATGCAAAAGCTGCACAAATTCGTTAGTGGATTTATTCTTCAGGTAGTTGACTGGTTTTATCCATTGTTTAGCAGATTCATGCCCAAACAAACCTATCGGTATGCTGCCTGCGGTGGATTCAATACTTTATTGGATATTGGATTGTTCTTTGTTGCATACAATTATATCTTGAATAAAACCGCTGTACAATTCTATACAGTAACGGTAAGCCCCCATATTGCTTCTTTTTTATTGAGTTTTCTGGTAACATTCCCCACCGGTTTTTACTTAAGTAGATATGTGGTTTTTCAACAAACCAGTGTAACCAAGCGCACCCAGCTTGCCAGGTATTTCCTAGTGGTTTTTGGTTGTATTCTGCTCAATTATATCTTCTTAAAAATATTCGTAGACAGTTTTGGCTGGTACCCAACTCCCTCAAAAATACTGACCACCGTTTTCGTGGTTTTATTCAGTTATTTCTCACAAAAGAACTTTACGTTCAAGGCGAAACAACTACAATAAGGTCTTTTTTGCGCTAAAATGTCTTCATAATCCCATTTGACACGACGATTTGGTAGTGAATCTGACAATTTTGCACTTAACTGACAGGTGGCATAATCATTGAATATTCAATTGCAATTGAAAACATATATTATGGCAAAAATTATTGGAATAGACCTCGGAACCACTAACAGTTGTGTATCCGTTATGGAAGGTAATGAACCTGTAGTCATTGCAAATGACGAAGGACGCCGCACTACTCCTTCAATAGTAGCATTTTTAAAGAATGGCGAACGTAAAGTGGGAGATCCTGCAAAAAGACAGGCTATCACCAATCCTCAAAACACTATTACCAGTGTTAAACGTTTTATGGGTCGTCGTTACGACGAAGTAACCGAAGAAATCAGTCATTGGAGCTATCAGGTTGCCAAGGGCGATAATAATACCGTGCGTGTACAAATTGAAGATCGTATGTACACTCCACAGGAAATTTCTGCCATGATTTTGCAGAAAATGAAAAAAACAGCCGAAGACTATTTGGGTCATGAAGTGAACGAAGCGGTTATTACCGTTCCGGCTTACTTTAACGATGCACAACGCCAAGCAACCAAGGAAGCAGGTGAAATTGCGGGTTTGAATGTGAAAAGAATTGTAAACGAACCTACTGCTGCTGCTCTTGCTTATGGATTAGACAAAAAGAATGCAGACCAGAAAATTGCCGTATTCGACTTGGGTGGTGGTACTTTTGATATCTCTATTCTTGAATTAGGAGACGGGGTTTTCGAAGTAAAATCTACCAATGGTGACACTCATTTAGGTGGAGATGATTTCGACAAAGTAATCATGGACTGGTTAGCGGACGAATTCAAAGCTCAGGAAGGCATTGACTTGCGTAAAGATCCAATGGCTTTACAGCGTTTGAAAGAAGCTTCGGAAAAAGCAAAAGTTGAATTGAGCTCTTCTTCTGAAACAGAAATCAATCTTCCTTATATCACTGCTGTAGACGGAGTTCCTAAGCACTTGGTTTTAAAATTATCAAGAGCTAAATTTGAACAATTGGCCGATAATTTATTTGCTCGTTGTTTGAAGCCTTGCGAAGCTGCATTGAAAGATGCAGGTTATGGCACTTCTCAAATTGATGAAGTTATTCTAGTAGGGGGATCAACCCGTATTCCTAAGGTTCAGGAAATTGTTGAGAAGTTCTTTGGTAAGAAGCCTAACAGAAGCGTTAACCCAGATGAAGTAGTTGCGCTAGGTGCTGCTATCCAAGGAGCAGTTCTTACTGGTGAAGTAAAAGACGTATTGTTACTGGATGTTACTCCGTTAAGTTTGGGTATTGAAACCATGGGTGGTGTAATGACAACCATGATTGCTTCCAATACTACCATTCCAACCAAGAAAACAGAAGTATTCTCTACTGCTAGTGATAATCAACCAGGCGTTCAAATTCATGTATTACAAGGAGAGCGTCCAATGGCTAATCAAAACAAGAGTTTGGGTATGTTCAACTTGGATGGTATTCCACCAGCTCCAAGAGGAGTTCCTCAAATTGAAGTTACTTTTGACATTGACGCGAACGGCTTGTTGAATGTAAGTGCAAAAGATAAGGGTACTGGTAAAGAACAAAAAATCAGAATTGAAGCGGGTAGCGGCTTGAGCAAAGAAGAAGTAGAAAAGATGAAAGCAGAAGCAAAAGCCAATGAAGCTGCTGATAATGAAGCCAGAGCTAAAGTTGAAAAATTAAACCAGGCTGATAGTCTGATTTTCCAAACCGAGAAGCAATTCAAAGAATTTGGAGACAAGATTCCTGCAGACAAAAAAGGAGCCATTGAAGCCGCTTTAACTAAGTTAAAAGAAGCCCACAAGAACCAGGATATTCCTGCAGTAGACGCAGCCATGGCTGAAATGAATACTGCTTGGACTGCTGCTAGCGAAGATATCTACAAAGCACAGCAGGAAGCAGGTGCACAACCAGGTGCTGATGCCGGTGCAACCAATGGTAATGATGCTAAATCGGACACTGTTGAAGATGCACAATTTGAAGAAGTAAAATAACGAAACCGTTATAAAATATAAAAGCCCTGAGTTTACTCGGGGCTTTTTCATTTATTAAAATCTGTAGAAATACAAATAGAATGCAATTTGGGTAATAACAAGTTCTATCGTAGAATAACAGTTCCCAATTGTTTGGTAATAGCAATTTCAAATTCTTTCAATTGTTTATGTAGCTCTATCAATTTTAACTGTTCTTCAAAGGAAGCAGTTTCCATATCTCTTTGATTTTGCTCGAACATTTTTTTGATCTTTCTGAGTTTGAAATAATTTAAACTCATTTCGGTATCTGGTATTGATACGTCTTTATTCACAATATTCATATTGGGCAATATTTCATCCCAGCGGTTGCTCAATTCAAACGGGAACATAGAAATATTAATCAGCAATTCCCTGATGGATGCATCGTCGTGGTACAACATAGACTTGGTAGTGGGTTCCAGCCCTCTGTTGTAAGCATCTTTATATAAGTCTATCAACTTTTCAAACGTTGCATTCTCAATAGGGTAGTTCTCGAGTTCTTCAAATATATACGCAGCAATGGTGCGTGATTCATCATAGGGCTTTAGACCATATTCATACAAAACACGAACTACATTTTTTTCAACCTGATCGTCTTGTTGCAGCAACAACTGCCCTTCATCCATTTCCCTGCTGGGTTCCATGGAACCCTGATGAATAAAATCGGCTTCGTCAAAAGGAAGTTTTTTTTCTTCCTTGGCAATTTTATCTCTCTTGAATTTATTAACCAGATTGGTAAAACCCGCTTCGTCAATTTTTAATAATGAAGCACATTGTTTAATATAGTCCTGCTGTCTGGTAAAATCTTCTGCCCGACTTATTTTACTGAGCGTTTCTGCAATCTGATTTACAATGCCACTCTTTTTATTGATATCATTTCCAGCTTCTTTCAACAATACTTCCAGCTGAAAAAGAATAAAATCTTTTTTTGATGCTGCAATAAATGCATTGAATGCAGTGGCCCCAACTTTGTTTACATAACTATCCGGATCTTCCCCATCGGGAATCAATACCAATTTAACATCGAGGCCTTCTTCCACCGCCAAATCCAATCCCCGAAGGGCAGCTTTAATACCCGCTGCATCGCCATCGTAAATAATGGTTAAATTATTGGTGTACTTTTTTATTAATCTTAGTTGATCAATGGTAAGGGATGTACCTCCGGATGCTACCACATTTTCTATGCCCGCCTGATGAAGACTTACTACATCTGTATATCCTTCAACGAGTAAGCATTCTTTGGCTTTATCAATGGCTTGTCTGGCAAAATAGGAACCATATAAAATCTTGCTCTTGCTATAGACTTCATTTTCTGGTGTATTAATATACTTGGGTGCTTTGTCGGCCTTCCCAATAACCCTTGCCCCAAACCCTATAATCTTTCCAGTATTATTATGTATTGGGAAAATAATACGGCCTCTGTAATTGTCTACCAGTTCTTCGTTGCGAAATGCCACGAGTCCGGTCTTGGGCAATAAATCTTTGTTGAATTGATTTTGTAAGAGGGCAGCCGTTAAAACATCTTTTGCTGAGGGATTATAACCGATTTGGAATTTCTGCAGCACTTCTTCACGGAAGCCACGTTCTTTTAAATAAGAGCCCGCAATCAGCTGTCCTTCTTCTGAATGAAACAATTGCTCTGTAAAAAACTTCTGTGCAAATGTATTGATGGCATGCAGGCTTTCCGAAACTTGTTGTTGCTGAACCTGCTCAGGAGTTCTCTGGGTTTCCTCTATTTCAACATTATACCGATGCGCCAACCATTTCAGTGCTTCAACATAACTGTATTTTTCATGTTCCATCAGGAAAGTAATGGTATTGCCACTCTTTCCGCAACCAAAACATTTATAAATTTCTTTTACAGGTGATACGGTGAATGAGGGGGATTTCTCTCCATGAAAAGGACATAATCCCAAATAATTAGTTCCCCTTTTCTTCAGTTTTACAAACTCCCCAATTACATCAATGATGTCTATTCTACTGGTAATCTGTTGTTTGGTCTGCTCGGATATCATATTAATCGGGTAAAATTAAGCAAGCCGAAGCGTACGTTCTAAAAAAAATATTTGCGTGATTTTGCAGGAACTTGTTAATTTTAAAGATGTTAAAAAAAGAACGTCAGGCGTATATCATACAGCAAATCAATATTCATAATAAAGTATTGTCATCTGATTTATGTGTTCAGTTAGATGTTTCCGAAGACACTGTCCGCAGAGACCTGCAAGAGTTGGCAGAAGAAGGTAAACTCATAAAAGTTCACGGAGGCGCCCTGGCCAAATCTTTCCATTTTACCATCGAGAGTCAACAAGTCTACTCCTTACCGGAGAAAAAAATCATTGCACACAAAGCAATAGACTTAATAAAAGATGGCATGCTGGTAGTTATTTCAGGCGGGACTACCATGCGCGAACTGGTGAATATGCTTCCTCCAGATTTGAATGCTACTTTCGTAACCACCAATGTTCCCATTGCATTGGAATTGTTAGAACACCCTAATGCAGAAGTAATTTTCCTAGGCAACAAGCTTTTGAAAAGCGCCCAAATGGCGGTAGGAGCAGAGGCAGTGCAAAGACTAGGACAACTCAAAGCAGATTTATGCTTATTAGGAACCAATAGCATTGACCTACAGATGGGAATTACCGACTTGGAATGGGAAATTATTGAAGTAAAAAAAGCCATGATTGCCTGTGCCCAGAAAACAGTTTCCCTGGCTATTTCTGAAAAATTAAATTCCATCCAGCGATTACAGGTCTGTCCTTTGGATCAGGTAGACATTTTAATAACAGAACTTGATCCTACCAGCGAGAAATTACAACCCTACGCTAAGCGTGGTTTAACCATTTTATAATTCTTTTAATGGTGTCACTTTAATTCCCGCAAAAAAATGTGCATTTTTTTGCAGCCATTTTTGTGGTTTTAACAGATGATTAACCATATATTTATGCCATCATTTAATTGATTAACGAAATGCTTCAATTTTTGCAGCTTTCTGCAACAAATTGCTGTCTATGAAACAAACACTGTAGTTATGAGAAAACTCGCTTATGCCTGGAGGATTGCTTTCTTGCTTTTCTTCCTTGTGATGAAAGTCTCTGCACAGGATATTACCATAACTGGTAATGTATCCGATTTAGAAAAAGGCTCTGCATTAGAGTCGGTTTCCATCCGTGTAGTAGGCAAAACCGTTGCAACCAAAACAGATGCCAAAGGTAATTTTACCATTAAAGCATCTAAAGGTCAAACCTTATTGATTACTTCTCTGGGATTTGAATCTCAGCGAGTGTCAGTAAAAGATGACCAGAAAATAATCGTTCGCTTAAGAGCAGAATCTTCTGAATTAGAAGATGTAGTAGTGGTAGCGATGGACCAGAAAAGAAAGCCACGTGAGTTGGGATACTCTACTCAACAAGTAAAGGGAGCTGAAATTCAGGAAACCCAGCGAGATAACTTCGTGAATAGTTTACAAGGTAGGGTAGCAGGTTTAACCGTGAATCCAACTTCAGGAACTGTAGGTGCGTCTTCACAAATTGTACTTCGTGGATTTAACTCTTTGTCTTTAAGCAATCAGCCATTGTTTGTGGTAGACGGGGTAATCATGGATAACTCTTCTTTTGATGAAACTTCTGATGGTGGTAGAAGTGTAGGTTTGGCTTCTGATCGTCCAAATAGAGGTAGTGATTATAGCAACAGGGTTTCCGATTTAAACCCGAATGATATTGAAAATGTAACAGTTTTAAAAGGACCTGAAGCTACTGCTTTATATGGTAGCCAAGCTAGTTCTGGTGCTATAGTAATTACTACTAGAAAAGCGAAAACCAGCAAATTAGCCGTTCAATACGATAACGCGTTTAGAATTCAAGTATTGAATCGTTTTCCCCCGACTTTTGATGCGTACTCTAATGGTACCAATAATTTACCTAGTAATATCTTCCGTTATTTTGGACCTGCATACCCAAGTGGAACCAGATTGTTCGATAATATCGGGGCATTTTTTAGAAACGGTAAATCACAAACGCATAACCTTGGTGTAGACTTTGGTATAAAGAAATCCATTTTCCGTTTTTCTGCTTCTTATGTAAAACAGGAAGGTGTTGTTCCCAACAACGACCAAGAGAAAATCAATTTAAGTTTAAGAAATACTACCAAAATTGGTAAATGGTTAGAAATTACTCCTGCGGTAGCATACACCAGAACCAATACTGCTAAAGTATTGCGCTCTGCCGGGGGGTATTTGTTGAGTATATTTCAATACCCAAATACTATTGATATCACAAATTCTAGTGACGATGGCGGCAATAAAATACCGTTGTTTTCTGCAAATGCAGGAACCGAAGTAGATAATCCTTTGTGGAATGTTGCAAATAATAGAGGTCGTGATCAAACAGATCGTTTGTTTTCATCTTTAGGTATCAATATTAATCCAACCAAATGGTTAAGCGTTACTGGTCGTTTTGGATATGACACTTATAAAACCATTGGGTACCAGAATTTTCATCCTCAAACAACAGCAGTTAATGTTTCTTCAGCTTTAAGAGGATCTCAGGATAATTATTGGAATACATACAAAGGATACAATCATACTATTAACGCTACTGCTAAGCAAAGTTTTGGAGACTTCAGTGTACGTGCAATGGCTGGTACCATGTGGCAAGATTACAGAACAGAAGTATTTGCTGTTAGTGGTAATAACGTAGCTGATCCTAACAGAACAGATACCAATAATACCGCTCCAAATACAAGGGTTCGTTTATTACGTAACAATTTTGGAGAGCCCAATTTGCGCGTAATTAGACAGATCGCTTTCTTTGGAGAATTGGCTCTAAGTTATAAGAATTTATTATTCTTTAACTACTCACACCGTTTTGAATCTGCTTCTACATTGCCATCTCAAAATAGAAATTACAACTATCCTGGTTTAAGCTTAAGTGCTATCATGACCGATATCTTACCAGGACTAAAGAAGAGCGGAGTATTTAATTATTGGAAATTGAGAGGATCAATGGCGAATACTGCTCGATTGAATTCTGCATACTCAACACAATCTGTTTTTGTAAACAATTTTGGTAGTGCAAATGGACCTGCTTACTCTTATGGATTTACCAATAATAATCCAGACTTACAACCAGAGCGTCAAAGCACTTTTGAACTAGGTACAGAATTCAAATTTTTGAAAAATAGATTGAGTATTGATGCAACTTATTACAATACTTTAACCAAAGGTCAAATCATCGAAAACATGCGTTTGAGTTATGGTACTGGGTTTGTATTAAATACGCAAAATGCTGCTAGTACCAGAAATGAAGGAGTAGAAATTGCAATCGATTATCAAGTAGTTCAGAAAAAAGACTTTGGCTGGAATACTCGTTTGAATTTTAATAAAATGTGGAATGCGGTAGTAGGTTTCCCTGCCAACGTTTCTGAATTTTATATTTCTGATACTTGGTTATACGGAAACGCACGTGCAAGCGTATTGGGTATTGGTAGTCCTACTACTGGTATTGCATCTTGGGGTTATGCTAGAAACAATGCAGGACAAATTTTGATTAATCCTTCTACAGGTCTTCCATTAACAGATGGATTATTCAAATTGAGAGGAGATAGAAACCCAGCATTTACTTTAGGAATCCAAAATTCTTTGCGTTACAAAAACTGGCGCTTGAGTTTCTTATGGGATTTAAAGATTGGTGGTGATATATTCAATGCAAATGAAATGTTGTTAACCAGTATTGGTAGAAGCAATAGAACCATTGATCGTTTCACTCCAAGGGTAATTGACGGTGTATTAAATGATGGATTCGCCAACACTGCAACTCCAACAAAAAATACTATTTCTGTAATACCAGCTTATAATGATGCTTATTACACTGCATCATCAATGCCTGAAGAAGCTTTTATCCAGAAAAATGTGAACTGGTTAAGAATGCGTGATATCACTTTGAGCTATTCTTTAACTGAACGTGCATTAAGAAATCTGAATGGCATTAAATCTGCCAGCATATTCATCACTGGTAACGACTTGTTCCTGATTACCAATTATACCGGTGCTGACCCACAAGTGAGCGGTAATACTGCTGCCACAAGAGGGGTAGGTGCTTTTGGATTTGACTATGGTACTTTGGCCACTCCAATTGGTGTAAACTTTGGTGTAAGAGTAGGATTTTAATTTCAAAAACAGTGAACATGAAAAAATCATATATTAATATAAAATCAATAGTAAGCCTTGCCGTGGCGGGTTTGCTTTTTTCATCTTGCCAAAAAAAGTTAGATGAAGCATTTACCAACCCCAATGCCGGGGTTCGCGTTCCGGTAGAAAGTTTGTTGCCTGGTATCATCAGCAATATGGGAGGAAGTTCTGCTGCTGCTGGTTCCGCTTATGGGTTACAGAATGATGGTATGCAGGTTGGTCGTTATGTACAATTCTGGGCTACCAATACTACTGGAAATCAGTTTGATCAAATGGGTGGTGCTACAGGTGCCAGTGATTTGATGGGTTCTATCTGGGCCATGCATTATTATGGAATGGGACAGAATTTAAAGAGAATGATGCAATGGGCTGCTGAAGAAAAGAAATGGGATTATGTTGGGGTAGGACATGCCATGTCTGCCTGGAGCTGGTTAACAACGGCAGAAATGTACGGGGACATTATCGTTCGTGAAGCATTTAAAGCTGACCAATTGGTGTTCAAATACGATGAACAATCATTGGTATATGATACTGTTCGACAGATATGCAGAACAGCTATTACTTATCTGAACAATACAGGTGATAGTGCAAGCCCTGCCAACCTGGCTAAGGGGGATGCTTATTTCT